>WNFD01001453.1_pt1 | contig 40131 bp, 35 predicted proteins | sample 5400491 | NCBI WGS metagenome assembly WNFD01 (sample SAMN13153343, study PRJNA577476) | soil metagenome | isolation source: 120 cm saprolite under Douglas fir tree site 2 hole 2 replicate 2 | place: USA:California | collected 2015-04-18
CAACCACCGCCGCCGGACCCGTGGTCGTGCCTTTTCCCCCGACCGCGATCAAAAACGGCGCCAACGGCTCGGTTACGATCTCTGGTTCGTTCGCCGAGGCGGACATCAAGCCGCAGACAGATCCGGCCGTCAAAACCCTGGACGACCTGATTGCCCAGATCCGAGCCGGGAATACCTACGTCAACATTCACACCGCAGCGCACCCCGGCGGCGAAATTCGAGGCCTGCTTAAGTGATTCAGATACCCAGGTAGCGCTGCAACAGTTCTGGCTGCGTCTGAAGATCCTAGCTGGGCCCCTCGAGCACGATTCGTCCTTTGACGAGAATGACGTGCATAGTGGTCGATCGCGTCCCGGATGGCGACCAGGAGCGCCTCGCTGTCGAGGGGCTTCGTGAAGAAGTCTAAGGCGCCCGACTTCATCGCTTGCACCGACATCTCGATGTTGCCATGGCCGGTAAGGAAGATGATCGGAACGTGGACGTCAGCCTTTGCGAGCTCCCCTTGCACCTCGAGACCGCTCATCCCGGGCAGCTTCATATCCAGCACGAGACAGCTTGGGAGCTTGCTGCAGCATCGGTTGAGGAATTCCTGCGGCGACGCAAAACTTTCCACTCTCAGGCCCGCCGTGCGGATCAGGCCCTCAACCGATTCGCGCACCGACGCATCGTCGTCGACCACGTAAACAGACTGGCACTGGTCGCTCATAGTGGATCTCGCTTACCCGACTGCTGGAGCATGCGTAACCAGCGCAAAAAATCTATTACACCTTGGTATTGGCGCCCGACGCGCGAACGCTCGGAGTCGCCCACGAGATCCCAAAAGAGGTCGCTCGCGTCGTCAAGGCTGCGGGCAAGAGGATCAACCGTTCGAACCACCCAGGAGACCACGGCGATGTAACGACCAGCGCTGCGAGAGGTCTGTATCGCGAGAGGCATAAGCCATGAGGAGGGTCGCGGTACCCATTTCCCTTGCTGGCTCCCAGCTCGACGAAGCACGTCATGTCTGTGCGTTTTTTAACAGCGACGATGAGGAGTATCGCGTGTTGCTTCCGTTCATTAAGGACGGGTTCGAGTGTGGCGACAAGGCGGTTCACATCGTTAATCCGGGTCAACGACGCGACCATTTGCAACGGTTGGCAGCTGTGGGGATCGACCCGACGGCTGCTCAGCAGAGTGGGCAATTCGAGCTTCGGACCAACACCGAAACGTACCTTCGGGACGGCCATTTCGATCCGGCTCGGATGCTAGAGGTGTTCGAGCAGTTGGCCAGCGGCAACGCCAAGGGAGGATTTCCGCTCAGTCGCATTGTCTGCCGCATGGACTGGGCGGTTGAAGGTGAATCGCACGTCGAGAATGTCGTTGAGTTTGAATCGCGTGTGAATGATGTGTGGAGTCGCCACGATGATGCGGTTATCTGCACGTATCATCTTACGAAATTTGGAGGAGACACGGTGATGGACATCATGCAGACGCATCCGATGGTCATCATCCGCGGCATTCTTTGGCAGAATCCGTTCTTTGTACCCCCGGAGGAGTTCCTGCGTGAAGTTCGGGAACGGCGGGCCAGGCGGACTAGGTCACCCTCGACGGCGGCCTAACGTGGAAGTGCAACTCGAACATCCCGCCGAGGAGACTAAGCGCCTTCAGCGCTGCATTAACGATCTTGTCAGGATCCTAGCCCTTCCTTCCATCTGGAGTGGCGGCGAGCCATCCCAGATTCTTCATACCTTGCTCGACGCGCTGCTGTGTACGCTCCACCTGGATATCGTCTACGGGTGGTTGAAAGACCCAGTCGGCGAGGCGCACATCGAGATGGTCAGGGTCGATGAATCACGAAAACTGATGCCCCGACCGCAAGAGATCTGCGAGATGCTCAACCACCGGTTGGGAGATGACCCACTGAAATGGCCTCCGCTGGTACGGAACCATATTGGAGATGGAGACATTTCGATCGTGCCCTTGCGACTGGGGCTGCGGGGTGAAATCGGCGTAATCGTGGCAGGGTCTCAGCGAGCGGATTTTCCAGGACAGACCGAGAGGCTTATTCTGAGCGCAGCGGCGAATCAGGCGTTGATCGGGCTACAAGAGGCACGGCTCCTAAGGGAACAGAAGCGGGTCGCCAGCGAACTCGATCAACGGGTCGCGCAGCGAACTGGAGAACTCGCCAAAGCCAATGAAGAGCTGAGAAACGAAATTGGCGAACGCAGGCTGGCGGAAGAGAGGGTCCGTCAAGAGCAAAGAGAGCTGAAGCGCATTGAGGTGAGAAAGGCGGCCATCCTCGACTCGGCACTCGACTGTATTGTGACAATCGATCACAAAGGCTGTATCACCGAGTTCAATCCGGCTGGGGAGAGCACCTTCGGGTACCGTCGGGACGAGGTCGTGGGGAAGCTTCTAGCCGACGTCATTATCCCCGCGTCACTCCGAGAGAGGCACCGGCGGGGGTTCGCCCGCTACCTTGCCACGGGCGAGTCGCGAGTGCTCGGCAAGCGCTTCGAGATGACGGCGGTTCGTGCCAATGGGAGCGAATTTCCCGTCGAGATCGCAATTACCCGTATCCCGCTGGACGGGCCACCTTCCTTCACTGGCTACCTGCGCGACATCACGGACCGCAAAGAGGCGGAGGAGAAGTTGCGGCGCAGCGAGGCATTTCTCGCACAAGCTCAATATCTTGCTCGAATCGGCAGCTTTTCCTGGCGTGTGGCGACAGACGAACTCGTCTGCTCAGAGCAGCTCTATCGCATGTTCGAGTTCGACCATCGTGTGCCCGTGACTCTCGAACTGATCGGCACTCGAGTCCATCCGGAAGACATCCCGATGATGGATGACATGATCGAACGGGCGCGAGGCGGCGTCAGCGACTTTGAATACGAGCACCGGCTGCTGATGCCTAACCACTCCGTCAAGTACCTGCACCTGATCGCTCACGGGGCTCGAGACAAGGATGGCCACCTCGAGTACATCGGCGCGGTTCAGGATGTAACACAACGCAGACTGTCGGAAGAGGCACTTAGGAAGGCACAATCAGAGCTCGCACAAGTAGCCAGGGTCACGAGCCTTGGAGTGTTGACGGCGTCGATCGCCCACGAAGTCAACCAGCCGTTGGCGGGCATCATCACCAACGCCGGCACCTGTCTACGGATGCTAGCCGCCGATCCTCCAAACGTCGATGGCGCGCGCGAGACCGCACGGCGCACAATTCGCGATGGCCACCGTGCGTCTGATGTGGTTACGCGATTGCGCGCGCTCTTTGCCAAGAAGGACGCCAACACGGAATCGGTGGACCTGAATGAGGCTACTCGAGAGGTGATTGCTCTGTCGTTGAGTGAACTTCAGAGAAACAGAGTGGTTCTGCGGCCTGAACTTGCTGAAGACCTCCCGCTTGTCACAGGCGATCGTGTGCAGCTCCAGCAGGTCATCCTGAACCTACTGCGGAACGCCTCAGAGGCGATGAGCACCGTCGACGATCGTCCGAGGCAGTTGCTGATCAGAACCGAACGAGACGAAGGCGATCGCGTGCGCCTGACCGTGCAAGATGCGGGAGTCGGCTTCGAGCCTCAAGCTGCGGACAGACTCTTCGACGCATTCTACACAACGAAAAATGACGGTATGGGAATCGGGCTATCCGTCAGTCGTTCCATTATCGAGAGTCATCATGGCCGTCTATGGGCCACACTGAATGATGGTCCGGGAGCGACATTTTCATTCTCTCTTCCTCGCGGACCGAGAGTGCGGCGGGCACCGACAGTGTTCGCAACGGATGTCGCATGAGGAATCAATGATGATCAGACGTTCCCTTGTATCGGTGGTCGATGATGACAAGTCCGTGCGCGAGTCACTACCCGACCTGTTGGGGGAGCTCGGCTTTGCTTCCCGCGCGTTCTCGTCGGCGGAAGAGTTCCTCGCGTCCGATTGCGTCGGCCAGACCAGATGTCTGATCCTCGACATCGCCATGCCGGGCATGACCGGACCTGATCTGCAACGGGAATTGAAGCTTCGCCGGCAAGACATTCCGATCGTCTTCATTACCGCCCACCGAGATAAGACTGTTCGTCCACGAGTGCTCGAAGAGGGGGCGGTGGAGTGCCTGTTCAAGCCATTCAGCGACACTGCTCTGCTTGAGGCACTCAATGCCGCACTTCGAGGGAGCCGAGCGATTCGCTACTTTTTTATGGCCTGGAGCGATATTCGATGAATCCAGCACGCGCCTTGGCCCATGAATTGGAGTTGGCACCCATGTCGCAGGTAACACCAGTCGTGTTCGTTGTGGACGACGACGTCTCGGTGCGCGAATCGCTGGACTTGTTGATCCGCAGCGAGGGCTGGCAGCCAGAGACGTTCGCGTCCGCACAAGAATTCCTTATCCGCCCACCAACCCTTGTCCCGAGTTGCCTCGTACTTGACGTTTCTCTTCCAGGCCTCAATGGCCTCGACCTGCAGAAGCGCGTCGCGGTTGAGCGGACTGACATGCCGATCATCTTCATCACCGGCTACGGCGATGTGCCCACGACGGTGCAAGCCATGAAGGCGGGAGCGGTCGAATTCTTGACCAAACCATTCAGTGATGACGTGCTATTGAGCGCCATCCGGCAAGCCATCGAACGTAGCCGCATTGCTCTGGGTCATGAGGCGGAGATGCGGGCGCTTCGGGGCTGCTACTCGTCGCTCACCCGCCGCGAACGGCAAGTCATGGCGCTGGTGGTTTCCGGTCTGTTGAATAAACAGGTCGGTGGGGAGCTCAGCATAAGCGAGATCACGGTGAAGGCACACCGTGGCAAAGTGATGCAGAAGATGAAGGCCGACTCCCTCGCTGAGTTGGTGAAGATGGCCGAAAGGCTGACACTCCGCACCGCAACCGGCGGAGCGTAAGCCGGCGGCTCAACGAACCCCTACTCTAGTTAATACCATCGTCCAATAGATTCGTGCGTGCCACTTTCGAGGAGGGACTTTTTCATGACAAATCTGATTTTCGGTGTGCTGCTTGTGGCTTCAGCTTCTTGGGCGCAGCAGTGCCCGCCAGCCGCGGAAGGGCTCGCCAAGGCGTACGGTCTCGATTCGTTCGAGCAAATTGATGCGATTCGCTCCACCTTCAACATAGATTTTCCCGGACTCAAAATCTCTCAGAGCTGGATCTGGGAGCCCAAAGCCGACCGGGTCACCTATGAGGGAAAGGACAAGGCAGGCAATCCGGTGAAGGTTACCTACGTCCGTTCACAGCTCAGCAGCCAGCCTGACAGCGTGAAGAAAGAAATCGATCCGAGTTTCAACAACAATCAGTATTGGCTGTTCCTTCCCTTTCATGCCTGCTGGGACACCGCCGCTAAAGTGGAAGATACTGGCATGCACAAACTGCCGATGGGCGGGGGTTCCGCCAGGCGTGTCGTTATGACATACCCGCCCGAGGGCGGCGGCTATACTCCAGGCGACACCTGGGAAATGTACGTCGGCCCTGACAACCGGATCCAGCAACTTCTCTGGCGCCGGGGCCCCGGGGAGCCGAGTATCGTTAAAATCGTTATCGCGAAGTGGCTGGATTACAAGAAGGTCGGTCCTCTGTTTGTCTCCTTGGACCATCGCGGGAAAGGCGACGGCAAGCCGCTGCGGATTTTCTTTTCAGATGTGGCCGTTAAGCTGACGGGTTCAGACACCTGGGTTAACGCGCAATAAAAGACTAACACGCAACAAACGACCGACGGGCTGGTTGGCGCACTCCGTGGCAATCACTACGGCATGATCGGTCATTCGCCGAAGACGTCGACTAATACGAAGGTATCGACGATACCTTCGTCTAATTGTTTCGCCTTCGCACCTCTGTTTTGATACCGCAAGGACGTTCCAAACGCTCAAGTTCACATTCTCGACGGCGGTCATTTCGCTCGGCTCTCGCGGGCTGTGATTGCGACAAGAGCGTGACGAACTATGACTTCAATCTTGATGCAACGAAGGAGAAAAATATGACACTCTCGCAAACATCCCGAACTGCTTTGATTGCAATTGCAGGATTCCTACTGACAGCGGTGTTTCACACGGGACCGGTCGCTCAGGCGAACTCCCCTCACGGGGTTAGAAACATTGTCATTGTTCACGGTGCGTGGGCCGATGGATCAAGCTGGTCGCAAGAGGAGGACTAATCTATGTCGCATCATTATTCTGGCCCAGACTTCCGCTTTCCCCAAGGGGACGCCCGACTGGACTTCACTGATCTGTATGCCTTTCCCAAACCGGGAGACACTGGGAAATCCATCCTGATTATGAACGTGCATCCGTCTGCCGGCGTAAACCCTCCTGGGCCTACTACGACCGAGCCTTTCGCACCCGAAGCACTGTACGAGCTCAAGATTGACACCGATGGTGATGCGGTTGCCGATATCGCGTACCGGGTGCGCTTCTCAGCTTTCGAGCACGGCGCACAAGCCGCGATTCTCCACCGCGTTGATGGCCCGCAAGCCGCCGGTACCGGCGATGGCGGGCGGGTGATCGTTGATGGGGTGCCGGTTTCAATGGGGCGCGAGGCGAGGGTTACAGAGGCAGGCGATACCCGCTTCTTTGCCGGCTGGCGCAGCGACCCTTTCTTCTGCGACGTGGAAGGCGCGAAGAACAACTTGCGGTTCACGGGCGACGATTTCTTCGCTGACAAAGATGTGTGCAGCATCGTTCTTGAAGTACCTAACTCTGCTCTGGGGGCAAAAGAGGTTCGCCTGTGGGCGCGCACGCTTACGCCAGGTGATGGCGGCGGCTGGATCCAAGTGGAGCGCGGAGCGCGGCCTGCCCAGGCTGTCTTGCTTGTCGAAGAAAGAGATGCCTACCTCGGAGGTGAACCGGCGAACGATGGGCGTTTCCTTGCTGCCTTCGCGCACGCTCTGGAGCACAGAGGTGGATATACGCCGGCTGAGGCGAAGCGCGTGGCGGGGACATTGCTCCCAGATGTTCTGCCTTATGACCCTACGCGCCCGGCGTCTTTTCCCGATAACGGCCGGACACTCACCGACGATGGGTTCGATTTTTTCATGCGCGTTCTCACAAATGGAAAGGTCACGGGGGACAACGTAGGGCCCCACGGCGATCTGTTACTCGAGTTTCCCTATCTGGGACCCCCTCACCAAAGCCGCGTGACGAAACCGCCCCATCAGACGACTGGAACGCCAAATCAAACATGAAACCAAATGATAAGGAGACAACAAAGATGAAAGACCAGAATTACGCAGCAACAAAGACTACTGAGATACGTCTGGCCCAGCGCTCGCCCGAGTATTGGCGAGTCACGTTTGACCACCCGCCGCTCAACATCTTCGGTCCGGAGACGCTTCCGCAAGTGAACGAGATCATCACGGCACTCGAAACTGACGAGCAGGTTAAGGTGGTGGTTTTTGACAGTGCTGTTGAAGGTTTCTTTCTGATTCATTTAGACTTTCTTGCAAAACTTGACGATTTGGCGCGTCTCCCTCCTGGACCCACAGGCTTGCATCCATGGCCCGAGATACTGGTGCGCCTGAGTCGTGCACCTGTCGTATCGATAGCGTTGATTCGCGGGCGGGCGACTGGCATGGGAAGTGAGCTTGCCCTTGCCTGCGACATGCGTTTTGCCAGTCGCGAAAAAGCCATCTTGTCGCAGTTTGAAGTTGGCGCCGGTCTGGTGCCTGGCGGTGGCCCGATGGCGCGACTGTCGCGCCTCATGGGAAGAGGACGCGCCCTGGAAGTGATTTTAAGCGCAAACGACATCCCTGGCGACTTGGCCGAGCTCTACGGCTATGTGAATCGGTCGTTGCCGGATGCTGACCTTGACGGATTTGTCGATGCGCTTGCCACCCGGATCGCCTCCTTCGACAAACAGGCAATCATGGATACCAAGCGCCTTGTCAACGTCGCTAGTTTGCCGCCTGATATCGAAATCGAATCCGGGTGGGACGCGTGCTTTGCTTCCATGGGACGACCAGCCACGCAGGAGCGGATCAAGGACTTGATTGGGCGAGGCTTTAGCAAACCCGGCGATGCAGAAAATCGCTTGGGAGATTTCGTGGGACCGCTTGGGCGCTGAGCATCTACAACGGGCAGCCTCCAATGGGACACTGTGAAATGAGTACTACCATTCGCGAAGCATTGGCCGGTTCGAGGTGGTCAAGGGGGCAAGATTTTATGGGCAAAAGACTCGCACTACTGGCAATTCGCCTGTTGGTGTCGGTGAACCTTCTGTATGCCGCCATCTTTCTCAAGTTTGCAGCGGTGCCAGATTCGGTGAGCCTGTTCACGCAGATGTCGCAAGCGGTCCACGGGTTCGTATCTCAGCCGGTATTCCGGCTAGGGTCAGGGGGGTTCGAGACGGTAGTGGCGGTTCTGCTCCTGATCCCGAAGACAGCCAGATTGGGAGCGGGATTGACTGTTGTGTGGATGACTGCCGTAATTCTCAGTCACATTTTCGTGTTGGGATATGGCTGGTTCTTTGTCGATGCTCTGATGGTGATGGTGCTGGCTGTCATTTATCTCTTGCTGACACGCAGGCACTCCCATTGGGGCGAAGCCGAAAGTGCGGGGACGATGGCTGCCGTACAAACGCACAAAAAATAGTCGGGCGAACAGTTGGAAGCGGATCGCGGATTGCTGCCTCAGACCGCAGCTCCTTCAATGCGCGCCGCTTCGGCGTTGACCTTTCGCCTCTATCCGACGTTGCGAGCCATCGAGGCCGCGTGCGGTGAACTCGGAGCATTCCAGATAGCCCATCCGTCCTTACAGCCCGACGCCGGATCGCCCGGCAGACGTTCTGCCGGAGGCAGTCGAAGCACCCAAACCAAGAAAGGAAGGAAAGCCATGACGGCATTCAATCGCATCGCTCTGATCTCCAGCGCGGCCTTGCTCGGCGCGTTCGTCCTCGCCGCGCCTGCTCGCGCCGAGGAAAACAAGTGGCCGGGCACCAAGGCTGGCGAGCCGACCCCCAAGCCGAAGGGCGTGCCGGCGGTGCTGGCGAAGAACCTCGCCAACTTCGACGACCTCGACTTCCGGGTCTACACCGGTCAGCAGTGGCAAAACCTGCACAAGAGCCACACCAAGGACGTCATCGTGCACTGGCCCGACGGCCACACGACCCAAGGCATCGAGAAGCACATCGAGGACCTCAAGTTCATGTGGACCTTCGCGCCCGACAACCGGATTCAGGAGCATCCTTCGCGCTTCGGCACCGCCGACGGCGAGTGGACGGCGGTGAGCGGCTGGCTCCAGGGCACGTTCACCAAGCCGATGGTGCTCGCCGACGGCAAGGTCATACAGCCGACGGGCAACGCGTACCGGATTCCGATGGCGAGCATCGGCCACTGGAACAAGGAGGGCATCATGTTCGAGGAGTACCTCTTCTGGGACAATGGCGAGTTCATGAAGCAGATCGGGCTCGCGCAATAGGCATGCGCAGAGAGTCGACGGACTCAGGAAAGTTGTCCCGGGACAACATCTGAATCGCTAGTAAAATCATCGGCTTGTGCCGATATTTTGGACTTTCGCGGGTGCCCGGTGAGCTGCCGAGCAACCCGGCGGCAGAGTCGCTGGACTTGATCAGTAAGATGACAAGTCGAGCTTTCTCTCGACCCCCTTTCCACATTGGAACCCGCGACATTATCCCCGGAGCACCCTGAAGCGGTGCAGTTGCGGCATCATGGGCCGATTGAACGGCTGAACCGCGAAAAGCCTTTGTTACCATTGGAGCGGCTTGAGACGGTGGATTCGCTGGCCTTTGCGGCTGCTCGCTGGCGCGGGACTGCTTCTGGCGGTCGCGGTGGTGTTCATCCTCGTAGCCGTTCATCATTTAGACGCGCCCTGGCTGAAGCCTCGCTTGCAGCGCTTGATCTCGGGTGTCGCAGGTTTCGAGGCGGATTGGCGTTCACTCCACGTTGATCTGGGCGCAGGCATCCACGTGGATGAGCTTGAAGTGAAGACGCCGCCCGCGTTTCGAGCTCAAGCGCCGGACCTTCTGAGAGCCCAGGCCGTGGACATCGACGCGTCGGTCTTTGGCGGACTTCGCGCCATTCACATCACCAACGGCCACATCACCATCGTTCAAGAAGCGGGTCATCGATCGTGGGAGGGACCGATTACCCGAGCAGCGCAGACGAAGAATCAGGACTTGAGCCAGGTGCTGGCCGAGCTGTTCTCCAAGCCTCCGCCGATCCCCGCAACCTCGCTCGATAGCGGTTCGCTTACCTGGATCAACGTGGATCCCGGGCAACCCTTGGAGCGCGTTCGAGTAAGCGGGCTGAAGCTCACGCTTCAGGGATGGGCGGTCACACTGGGCTCGGCAGCCACGCCGGCTCGACTCGAGCTGAGGTACCAGCGCGGGGAGGCTGTACACACGGCAACTCTGGACGTTCAGGCCTCCGCGAGCGCCGACCGACGAGGGTTGGTGACAAGCATCGACGCCGACGTCGTCCGACAGGACTGGGCGCCGGAGCTTTCGGTCGGCAAACTCTTGAGCGTTCGCCTCGCGTCGAAGTTCGACACGGCACATCGGATGGTCGACTTCGATCTGGACCGCGCCCAGTTGCTCGACGATACAGCGACACTCAAAGGCGGCGCCACTTTGCCCGACGATCCGGCCGCGTTCCCCACCGTGCGCGATCTGGATGGCGCCGTCGACCTGGAGCGCCTTACCTCGTTCCTTGCGCCGCTGAAGCTTCCGGTGTCGGTAGACCGGGGCGCGCTCCATTTCCACGCGAGGAACACGGATGCGATCGACGTCGATGGCAAGGCAAATAGGCTCGTTGTTGATGCCGGTGGCGCGACCGTCTCTTTGGCCGGCGCTTCGCTCACCGCAACGCTCGGACTGCGCGGCCCCCAATTGCTCCGAGCCAAGTTGAACGGCCACTGTACCGCCGCCGCGCCACACGAGAAGCCATGGTTCAACGAGGATGTGCAGCTAGATGTCAAAGCGGAGAATGTCGCCAGGGACTTTAGCCGCGCGCGCGTTCGAGGCACCGTTGAGGGTCGGTGGGGCCAGCTCGCGGTCGAGGACGAACACCACGCCGCGCATGAAGTTGCTCACATCACCTTCCGTTTTCCAAACCTTGCGCTGCTTCGTCCACTCCTGCCAAAAGCTTGGCCGATCGATTGGGCCAGTGCTTCCGCCACGGGCAGGATCGACGGGCAAGCTCGGTTTGGCTCGAAGCGGCTGAAGATTCATCAGACGTCCGAGATCGCGGTGCAAAACCTTATCGCTCGCCTACCCGCCGGACCTCTGGCGGTTCAGTCGGTGTCGGCCAAGGTTCGCTCCGAAGAGACGGATCGCGATCACCATGCGGAGCTCGGGTTGCGGCTCGCCGGTATTCAGTGGCGAGGGAGCAAACCATGGGACCAGACGTTGGACGCGACACTGGACATCGCGGCCGCGAACACGCGCCTTCACCTCAAAACAGACGGCGCTCTCGCGCCCTCGGTCTCCGCGGAGGTCCAAGCAGACTTCGACCGAACCCGCCACGAGCTGGTCTCGCAGTTCACGGCCAACGCAGGTCACGCCTCATTTCTCGCCCCCTTCCTCGAGCACGTTCCGGGCCTGGCGAAACTGGATTTGGGGAATTTGGAAGCTGCGGTGTCGGGACGCGCTCATCTGCAGGGCATTTCGCGATTCGATCGACGCACGCTCGGACGCGCGCGCGGGGAGGCTCGCCTCGAGGCAACGGTACGAAATGCGCGCTGGCTTGGCGAAGACCAATCCGCGTCGATCGCTTCAGCTCGTTTCGAGGCAGCGGCGAAGGGCGACGGCCAGCAGGCGACGCTTGAGAGTCATCTCGATATCCAGGGCGCGAAATACACTCGTGACGATGACTCCTACAGCGCCACGCCCATTTCTCTTCGCGTTTCGGCGGCGTTGAATCGGCGTTCCGGCGAAGCGAACGCTCACGGCGAGCTGGAGGTGGGCCCGGTCCTCCAGAGCGAGGGTTTCGACTACCCACTCGAAGGGCTGAAGTTGTCTTTTTCTTTGGAGCGCCAGGCGGACGGCGTGCTGTTTCTCCCCAGTGCCAGACTCGAAAACCCCGCCGCCGGGACGATGCTCGAGGTGCGCGGCGGATTGGCCCTTCAGGAAAATCCCGCAAAGCTGTCCGCTCACGGCACTCTCACGCAGGACTTATCCAAGGTTTGGCGGAACGCCGATGTTTTCTCTGCGCATGGGCGCGCCGAGCTCCGCTTCGACGTGGAATCGCCCGACTCAAGGGTTTTCGATGCCTCGTCGGTGCTCACCTTGAATGGCGTTGATTTTCGCATGCCAGCTTGGGGACTCATCGCCGAGGGAGTCGACAGCGAAATTCCATTGCTCGGTACTTTCGCGCTCAAGTCGAATGGGATTGCGGCGATCCGGAAACGCCACATCAATCCGTACTCGGCCCTGCGCTTCGCGGATCAATATCCGCTGTTTAGGCAGCAGAGCTACCTTTCCATTCGGCGGCTGGTGATGCCTCAGGTCACCCTCGAGTCCTTCGCCGGCAACCTCAAGGTGGACCATAACTTGATCTCGATGGACCAGATGGAGATGTCGGTGCGGGGCGGGCACCTCGCGGGGCAGTGCCTGGTCGACACCGATCCCAAGAGGCTTCGCGCCAAAGCGGAGCTCCGCGCCGTCGGAATCCTCTCCTCTCATGGAGAGCCATTCGACGGGAACGCAGCGATCTCGATCTCCCTGCGCGATCGGAGCGTCGACGGGCGGGCGGAGATTCTGCGAATCGGGCGTCAGCACCTGCTCGACCTGCTCGATCTCGAGGATCCTCAGCACGCGCTACCGGCGTTCAATCGCGTCCGGCAGGCGCTCGGGCTCGGCTATCCGGACAAGATGAAGGTCACCTTTGACCGCGGGTTTGCCAACGTCCACATCACCTTCGGTGGCCTGGCGAAGTTGGTGAAGGTGGACGACTTGCGAGGCATTCCGATGGAGCCGCTGCTCGACAAGTACCTGACGGAGGCAACGAAGGAGGAACTGTGAAGCTGGCACTCGTGTCGCTGTCGTTTGCACTCACGCTGAGTTGCCTGGGCACGCCTCAACTGATTGTGGTCGACCGCGCAACCGCGCTCGAGGAACAGGCGGGCGGGAGCTATGACGAGCTCGAGCGCAAGCTCACTCGGGCAGGCATCGGGCCGCATCCGGTTCCCTTCACGCCAGAACAGCTGGAGGCGCTCGGGATCCGGAACGAGGACATCTCAAATTGGAGCGAGCTGACCGAAGCGGATCGGGTGGATCGACTTTTGCGTTTAAAGTGCCTCGGTGAAGGAAAGGACGGCCTGCTCGTCGAGACGCCGGACGCATGCAGCGCGGCGGTGGACTCGGAGCGAATGGCCCAGTTGGTGGAGCGTGGAAATCGCGCCCGGGCCCAACTTTGGAAATGGATGCAAGGCGAGCGGCCCAAGGCTTCGTTGGTCGAAGTGCGTCGCGCCTGGAAGGTGGCGCACGAAACGGGGCTGATCTGCGGCGCCTGGCGCGAGCGCGACGACGGCTCATGGGAGGCAAAGCCGTGCTGAAGCGCCTGGGGCTCTGCGGGTGCACGCTTCTGGTTGGACTTGCAGCGCGAGCGCAGGATGACGGACAAGACGGGATTCATGCCCCGCTGCGGCTCACCGCAGGCAGCGCGGATGAGCTGCTAGGGCAGTTTGGTCCCGACGATCGCACCCTTTACTTCGTCTCGACCGCTGAGGCGTCCAGCAGCATTTACGCAATCGACGTCCACGAGGGGCGCAGTCGGCAACTCTTCGACGAAGGGGCGGACGCGAAGTGGCCGCGCGCCAGCCCCGACGGACGGACGCTGCTTTACATCTCCTACCGAGATCAACCGACCGGCCAGCTGTGCATCCGAAAGCTGCCGTCGACGGAAGGACGCGCCTGCCTCGCGCTCCCCGGCGCCATTCAGGCAGAGTGGATCGACAACTCGCGCATCGTATTGGTCGACCGCGCGACGCTCCAAGGCAACCTTCAGCTGCTCGAAGTCACAGTCGGTGCTGAGCTCACGGCGAAAGTGCTCGTCCCGGGGGACGCGACCAGTCCCGCGGCATCACCGGATGGACGGTGGCTGGTCTACGTGCCGGTCGTGCGCGAAGTCCCGCAGGTCGGTCCCGGCTTCGCGGCTCACGCCACGCCGACGCTGGCACTGCTTCGATTGGGCTCTTCCGAACCTCCAGCCGCTCTTCAAATCAACTTGCCCGGATTGACCGCCCAACCGACGTTCTCTCGCGACGGGCGCTTCCTCTACTTCGTGCAGTTTTTGGCGGATTCGAACCACGACGGCGTGGTCGACGCGTCCGACTCGGGAATTCTCTTTCGAATCCCGTTTCCACCCGGTTCCAATCGCAGTGAGCCCGAGCAGCTCACGGATGCGTCATGGAATTGCCAGTACCCTTCAACCTCCAAGACGCGCCTCGTCGCGACTTGCAACCAAGGTGAGGATCTGGACATCTTCGAGCTTCCGCTCGCGGGGGAAGTTCCGGAAGACTGGACGTCGGAGCGGGTCAGCCTTGAGCTTGGGCTGGTCTCTCGCCGCTCCGAGCAGCTGTTGCTCTACCGCAGGCACCTGCGCGATGCGAGGACCGCCACCGGACGCCGTTTGGGCCTCGTTCGGCTGGTTCGCTTACACCTTGAAGCAAGCGAGTTCGACGCGGCACGCTTCTATGCGCGAGCCGTGAGCGAGGGGGAAGATGCCACCACCCAGGGCCTCGGGCGTCTGTTGCAAACCTTGGTGGATCATCGGCGCCAGGTGCGCGAGCGCGAGTTAGGGCGGCAGGTGGGCACCTTCAATCAACTCACCCGGGAACGGATGAAGGCGCTGGCGCCGGAGGATAGAGACTCGCCGGCGGCGTTGTGGCTGGCCCACGTCATCCGCAGCGAGTTGTCCGACTCGCTCGGAGACAAGACCCAAGCGCGGCGCGAGTTGGAGGCTTCGGTTCCCAACGAGAAGACACCACGTTCGATCATTGAGCTGTACGCAGAACGTGTGGATGCGCTGTATCGCTCCCTGGACCAGCGGGAGCCGTTGGTGGCGGCGTACCGGCGGTTGGCAGGGCTCAGCTCGCTCGCTCCGGACGTGCGGCTTGGCTACGCTCGGGCCGCGGTTCGAGCAATGTATCGAGGTCGACCCTATGACGAGGCCGACCGTGTGCTCGCCGAGGCGGCCCGCTCCGAGCCACCGGACACCGAGCTCGCTTTCGCGTTGGAGCTCGGGCGTGCGCTTCAGCTCATTCGCGATACACGCTCCGCGGGCGCGCGGGATGCGCTAATCGATCTGTACAAGCGGCAACGACGGACAGACCGCCAACGAGCGGTGATGGTGGACGCGGTCGCGCGTGCGTCCGCGTTCGGGGCCGATGGCGTAATTGAAGAGCTCGCCCAGGATTATGTCGAAGACCTGCCGCGCGGAACCGCGGAGCGGTTGCGGGCCGAGGCCCTTTACCGTCACGCGTGGATCGGGCGCGCGGGTCGAGAGCGCGGCGAGGGAGACTTGACGACGGCGCGGGCGGACTATGATCGCATCGTCCAGCAAACGCACTCGCTGGAGGCACTGGTCGGCTCGATCGATCTGAGCATGCGGCTAGGCGAACGCCACCGAGCGATCGCCGATCGCATCCTGCGAAGCGATCAACCCGCGTGGCTCAAGGCGTTCGCGCAGGCCTATCTTCGGGCATACGAGATGCGGACCTTAACGGGCGAAGCGCACGCCAAGGCGGTCGACGCCGCGTTGGCGCTGCTCCGTGGGTCCTGGGCCGACTTGCGCCGGCAGCAGTTGCCCTACGCGCTGTTCGGTGCGATTCGCCATGAGGCTTACATCGAGAGCGGCGACCTTGACCAAGCTGAACGAGCGAGCGGGGCCTACGAGGTCGCGTTGAAAGGGCTCAAGAGCGACGTCCGGCTTCGCGCGATGCTGCTGGGACAGCTGGGGATCTTGCAGACGCAAGTTGGCAATTTCCACATCGCCCTCACCCCCTTGGACGAGCGGGAGAAGCTTCCCTACGTGGACAATTCGGCCGGACTTGCTGTGCGGCTCGCAAGGGCCCGCGCCTTGCTTCACGTCGGACACATGCGGCACGCGGCCGAGACCGCGGAGCAGGCGCTCGCGATGACCGACCAAACACCATATCTGCGCCAATATCGCGTCCTTGCGCTGGATCGCGCCGCACTCTATGCGCTCGCAGCGCGCGGTTATGAGCGGGCGCTGGCTCTCTACGAGGAATTGCTCCGCTTTACGGACGCGAGTCCGACCAGCCAACGCAACCGCGTCGCCAGCCGGATCGGCCATGCGGCGGCAGCACTCGGCGCTCATCAGCCGGAGAAGACCTTGGTGGATCTGACTGGGATCCACCTGATTCTGGACGCGCCGGGCGCGGCCAGCGCATTCGTTCGGCCGCACACCGATCCGGGCGACGTCTTTCGCAGCTACCGGCTGATCAGCGCCGGCCTCGAGGCCAATGCCCTGCGCCAGCTCGGGCGCTTGGCGCAAGCCTCGCGCGCCTTGGAACGCCGACGCGAGCTTCTGGCAGAACTGTTGAAGAAGTCCGACCGCGACGAAGATCTTCAAGCCATGACTCTGGTCGAGAGCCAATTGGCGACCAACGCGGTCGAACGAGGCGACAAGGCGGCAGCGGCGCGGTGGGCGAAGGCGAACCTCGACGACGGATCGGCGCTTGGCCAGAGGACTCAAACGCGGCTCTCGCAGGAAGAACGCGACGCGCTCTGGCTTGCGGCAGAGCTCGCGGCGTTTCAAGGCATTCAGAGCGCTGATGGCCTGCCGGCGCGGCTGAAGAACGCGCTTTCCGAATTGGCCCGCCGGCCTGGGAGAAGTGGGCGGACCGAAGCCCGTTGGCTCGAGATCTGCCTCGCATTGATGGCGCTCTGAGAGAGTTGCATCCGGATGCAACTCTTAGCTGGTCCGGCGACGGGCACCTATCCTGGACCGAAGCTGCTCAAGCCGCACCGTTTGAGTAGAGCGCGAAATCGGACTTTCTGTCTGAATGGGTCCCACTTGGGATCTGCCGGCAGAAGAACGAGATGCACGTCGCGCGCATTCGCCGCGCGCTCGAGCCAATCCAGGGCCGCATTCGGTTCGCCCAACCCGGCCTCGACAAGAGCCATTGCATAGGGCGGAACATAGTGGTCGCGCGAGATCTCTTGCAACGTGCTCAGCATCTCTCTGGCTTCCTGGATTCGGCTCTGCTTTGCGAGGATGTAGCCGCGAAGTGACAACACCTTGCTGTTGCCACCTGACAATCGACCCGCCGAATTCAGGGCTTGAAACGCCAAGTCGATCTCGCCTGTCTGCTGGTACGCCTGCGCGAGTTGGAAGTAACCAATCCAGAATCCCGGATCGATCGCGATGGCTTGGCGGGCAAACTGAACCGCCGCTGGATAATCGCGAGCCACGAAGGCAACCTGAGCCGAGAGGGCGTGCTGTACCGCATAGAGAGGATCGAGCGCTCGGGCACGCTGCATCTCGGACCCGGCCTCCTCGCGTTGGCCCATATGTGAGAGGGTTATCCCGAGATTGCGGTGCGCAAACGCATAGCTCGGATCCAAGGTGATCGCTTTGCGGAAGGCCGTCTCCGCGCCGATCCAGTCCCAGTCGAACCAGAACTTCACGACTCCGAGCGAGCTTTGGACCTCGGCGAGGTCAGGCTCGGCCCGGACTGCTTGGGCCGCAGCGTCCCGGGCGCGCGGCCCTGCCGATAGCGGAGGCGCATCACCGTTTATCGGGCTTGCTGCGTAGGCGTCGGCGAGGCCAGACCATGCGAGGGCGTAGTTCCGATCGAGCTCGGTCGCCTGGGAGAAATACTCGATCGCTCGCTGCGTTGTACGCGGCGTGAGCTGATTCCAGACGTGGCGCCCTCGGAGGTAGAGATCGTACGCCTCGGGGTTCCTCGTCTGTCGGCGGGCGAGCGCGCTTAAGCGTTCGGGCGACAGCCGCTGCCGGATCTGCTCCGCGATGGCGGTGCTGAGCTCTCGCTGAAAAGCAAGCATGCTGCTCGGCTCACTGTCGTAGGAAGCGGACCAGATCTGGACCTGGTTGGCTGCCCGAATGAGCTTAGAGGTGACACGCACCCGATTCACCTCGGAGCGAATCGAGCTCTCGACCAGATACGCCGCATCCAACTCCCGACCGATCTCGGCGAGTGCCTTGGCGGTGCGCTTGTATGTCATGACCGAGGTCCGACCGATGACGCTCAAGTGTTCGGGATCGATCTGACCTAGAGCCGTAATTGTCTCCTCGGTGAGAGCATCGGCGAGGTAGTCACGATCGGGATCAGCGGCGATGTTTTCGAACGGTAAGACGGCGAGCCTCACCCGCGACGGTGAGTTCTCCCCCAGCCCAACCGTCGCCGCAGCCGAGGAGCCCACCTCCCGTCGCCCTCTCGCGGGTAGATTTCGAAAAAACAGCAGATAGCCCAGCAACGCCGCCGCCAGGACCGTTGCACCCGCCGCCACACTCCTCCGAGTCGCCGGGCGCCAAGTGGAGCCCGGTCTGATTCCGGCGAGCTTGACCTCCGCGCCGGAATCCAGCTCCTTTCTCAGACTGACCAGATCCGCGAGCAACTCCCGCGCCGACTGATACCGGCGCTCGCGCTTCTTCTCGATGCATTGATGGATCACTTGCGCGAGTGAAGGCGACACTTGGGCGTTGAGCTTGGCGAGCGGCTCCGGTGCTCGGTGAAGGATCTGCTCAAGTATCTCCTCGTTGGTTCTTCCGGTGAACGGGCGTCGCCCCGCCGCCATCTCGTAGAGCACCGTGCCCAGAGAGTAGATGTCCGCGCGACAGTCCACCTCCTGCCCCAGGGCCTGCTCCGGGCTCATGTACTCCACCGTACCCACCAATGCGCCGGGCGTTGTTTTCGGCGGCTCGGAAGCATCGCCGACCGTCGCCTCCCTCCCAAGCCCAGTCATTTTGGCCACCCCGAAGTCCAGCACCTTCGCCTGGCCGCGAGGGGTGATCATGATGTTGGAGGGTTTGATGTCCCGGTGAATGATGCCCTTGGCGTGCGCCTCCTCCAGCGCATCCGCTACCTGGCTGGCGATGCTCACGATCTCGGCCGCATCCAGCGGGCCTTCCTTGATGCGCACATCCAGTGTCCGGCCTTGTACGAATTCCATCGCGATGAAACTGACGCCTTCCACTTCGCCGATTTCGTAGATGTGGGCGACGTTCGGATGGCTGAGCGCCGCGGCCGCTTTGGCTTCGCGGACAAAACGTCGCATTCGGTCGTCGTCCCGGGTGAACTGCGCGGGCAAGAGCTTCAGCGCCACCTGGCGCGCGAGTAGAAGGTCGTCGGCGAGATAGATCTCGCCCATTCCACCGACGCTCAAGAGGGAGCGGATTTGGTACTGCCGCAGCTTCCGCCCTGCCACGGTGCGGACTCGCTGCGCGGTGACCATTTCCGCGGCGACGGCATCGGGAGGGGTGTCCAGAAAGCTGGTCCCTTCCCCGTGGCCCAGTAAGGATTCGACTTCTCGGCGCAATGCCTCGTCGCCCGCGCAGGCGGTCTCCACGAACGCGGCTCGCTCCCTGCCGACAGGCAGCTCGAGCGCCTCGTGATAAAGCCGCTCGATTTGCCGATACCGTTCAGGTGTCATCCTGCTCGCCTTGGCCGAGCGCTCGATGCAACCACGCTTTGGCCATCCGCCAGTCGCGCATCACGGTTTCGGGCGAGACCTGCAGGACCTCAGCGGTCTCCTCCACCGTCAGCCCGCCGAAGAATCGGTACTCCACGACGCGGCTTTGCCGTGAGTGCAATGTCGCCAACTCGGTCAACGCCTCATCTACCGCGACGAGCTCGGCGGCTCGCTCATCCGTTGCGAACATCGCTTGGTGGAGGGAAACGGGGCGCACTCCACCGCCGCGCTTGGCGGATTGGCGTGAGCGAGCGTAGTCGACCAAGATGTGACGCATGGCCTGGGCGCCGACCGCAAAGAAGTGACTGCGATTCTGCCACTTCTTGGCGGGCTGACCCACCAGCCGCACGTACGCTTCGTTGATCAACGCGGTGGTTTGCAGAGTGCCGCCCGGCTGCTGACGGCCCATGTGGCGCCTGGCCATGCGCCGCAGCTCTTCGTAGACCAGCGGCATCAGCCGGTTCAGCGCCGCCCCGTCGCCTTTGTTCCAAGCGACAAGCAGCTGACTCACCTCACCTGGCGGTTGGGCCATACTTTCTCACGACACGATCGACTCAGCCGGTTGTGTACCATACCGCTTGCGGCCGGAGCTACGCTCCGACTCTGAGCGGATCACCAGGAGTTGTTTCGGTCGGTGAGGATCAGGCGGGCGGGCGCGGAACGATTGATCGATAACGTCGAACGCGCTCGCCTACCCCGCTCGACCGACTCTTGTTCCGAGCCGGTCGAACAGGGTGCTAACAGATTTACTGGAAGCGCTCTCCAGCGGCAGTGCCGCATCCGGCCGCCACGAGCTCACCGTCGGGGTTGAAGAATTCCGCCGAAACATCGCTGACAAACTCGTCCGGATTGTCTCCGATTTGAATGTTTTGCGTGATTGTCTGCGTTAGGGCCAGGACACCGTCTCTGGTGATGAAAGCAGTCGACGCTGCGCGGTAGCTGCTTTCACTTCCGTCAGCACTCCACACCCCGTGGCCAGGGCTGCGCACATTCGGAAAAACTATGGTGCCGGATGTCTCGGTCATCGTCCCTCCGCGCGCGAACGTCTCGAGCGCTCGAAACGCGCTGATTGGCTCACCGGTTTTGCAATCAAACACGCTTACCCGCACGCGCCACGTTCCTTCCAGCGGCTGGGCTTCCGCCGCCTGGTCATGGCGCTGCGCAACACCGCCTCGCGCTCCGGCAAGAATCAGTCCACTTCCAAGGGCAACAACCAGGATGGGTATTCGCTTCCACAGTCTTGAGATCATGAGGTCTTCCTTCTTGGGCAAAAGCGGTTGAAGCCAGTCCACCGCCGAGATGACCAAACCCAAGGCTTCCGTCAGGGGGAACGACCGATTCGGCTGCTCCCATCTATCCAAACGAAAATGGCGCGCGAAACCTGGCACGTCCTCTCATTTTTCTGCCTTCCGAGGTTACCGTCAGACGCTACCTGGCGCGCTGGATTGAGGACAGGCGCATGCGGCCCGATCAGCCTCGGTGTCGGTGATGCGGCACGATGCCGAGACTCGAGCCGCTAGAAGCCCTTCTCGGGATCGGCGACGTTGTAGATTTTTTCTCCAGCGGCGTACCGGCGGATCAGCTCCCGCCTTACGCGCCAGGCGCGGTCACCATCCCCGCCCAAATTTTCGCCGTACGAGGAGGAGTGCGGCGAAATGATGATGTTTGGCGCTGACCACAGCGGATGTCCTTCCGGTACCGGTTCGGGGTCGGTAACATCGAGCGCCGCGCCACCAAGCTGGCCGGACTTGAGCGCATCGATGAGGTCTTTCGTGACCGTTGTGCCGCCGCGCCCTACCGAGATGTAGTAGGCGCCCTTTTTCACCCGCGCAAACATCGCCGCGTCAAACAGACCTTTCGTCTTTTCGGTTAAGGGCAGGGCATTCACAATCACATCCGCTTGGCTCGCCAGCTTGGGCGTTTCGTCGGGAAGCCCGACATATTCGACGAAATTCGGTCCCTCGCGGCTCGAGCTGCGCGTGGCAACCACGCGCATGCCTAAAGCGTGCGCTTTCTGTGCCGTATCAGTACCGATGCCGCCGAGACCCGCGACGAACATGGTCCGGCCCTCGATCTCCCAGAAGCGCGTCCGCGCAACACCGCCTCCCCACACCCATTTCTGTTGCAGCTGTGACCTCATGATTCCGTCGATTCCGCGGGTTAACGCAAACATCAGGGCGATCACATGATCGGAGATTTCGAGCCCAGAGACCCGCTTCATGTTTGTCAGGAGAATGCCCTCTTTGGATTTCAGGTGTGGCGCGCAATATTCGATGCCCGCAGAGTCCGCGTGGATCCAATGCAGGTTCTTCCCTGCCTTCACGATCTGCTGATTGCAAGCGCCAACCACTGCATCGGCGTCGCCAAGGAGGGGCAGAATTTCGCTGCCCCATGCGCCTTGCCTACTGATCGGGATCAGCTTCACGTTCGGCGCAGCGGATTGCAACCAGGCAATCCGGTCGGGCGTATCGACGCACACCACGATCTTCCGCGGCGGCTTCCAGCCCTTGACCATTTCGCGAACCGGTTTGTCGCTTTCCTGCAAACCCAATTTTGCCACCACGCGTGCGTCGCCCGGATTGACCGCCGGCGAACTAGGGCCGCCCGCTGCGTGAGAAGCCGCGACAAAAGGGGAAGCCCCGCCAATCATCAGGCAGATGCCACATAGCCGTAACACCGTGCCGCGGGCTCTGGGTGATTGAGTGCAGAGCGATTCCTTTGGCGGCATCATATAGGTCCTCCATAGAGGCGATAGCCAAGATCGAACATTGCACTCACACGTCGGCAGAACTCGCGTCGTCGGGCCCAGTGAGCAGACGGTAGCTGCCGTACGATCGGGCGACGTCACCCGACGCCCGGTAGCGGTGGGGCAGTAAGCCAGTCGCGGCCTCAAGCTCAAGGTTAGCAATCAGCAGACCTTCCTTCTCATACGGCTGATGGCAAAGCAGTTGGGATCAATTCTGCTCTTTGTGCCACCACTCCCTGAGTGATTGACAACGACCATCCGAATCAAGGGTTATGAGGAAAATTCCGTCGAGCTTGGTTTGGAGCCCCGGCGGAACACGAACAAATGACGCCCACCACCAAGCAATCCCAGCCTCGGGCGTTACGGCGAGAACTTCGTATCCAAACTGAATGTTCTCTTGCGTCCGGGCCACCTCCGACCAGTACTCAAATATCGCGGGACGGCCACGCATCGGCTTCACAAATGGAGTGACTTGATAGGTGCCATCGTCCGCGAAAAGCTCGGCCGTCGCTTGCGGATTTCTGTCTTTCCACGCCCTGCTGTATTTTTCCAACCAAGATTCGAATGAGGTACGCTCCATTTCAAACGCTTTCTGTACCACGTCTGCACACGTGGTTCCGCCAAGCAAAAGGTAATACCAGCTCGCGGAATGTCAGACCGGGTGTCAACAGACCGCATCAGTACTCAGCGCGCAAGCTGAGTAGAGTCAGATGCGACGCCGCTGAGGAGATCTGAGATGGAAGACAATGAGTCACCCGAGCAGGATTTTTACGTTCAGCGGTCTTCGAAGGCGCCGTGGTTACTTTTGATACTGGCGCTGTGCGGTGCCGGTGCGGGCGGGTACCTTGGGTTCCGTGAGCTCAAAAGTAAAGACGCCTCCATCGCGACAGCCTTAAAGAACAGCGAAGACGCGATCGGCAAGGCGAGGGCGGCTGAGATTGCACGCAAGGCGCTCGAAGAGCGGCTGGCGAAGCAAGAAGAAGAAGGAGCGCGGCTGGCCGCTGATCGAAATGCCCTCGTGCGTCAAATTGAGCAGAAGGAATCGGAGATCGCCAAACTCAGAGCGACCTACGATTCGCTCGAAGAAAAGATGAAAGCAGAAATCAAGAAAGGTGAAATTCGACTCAGCCAGGCCGGCGGCAGAATTCGCGTCGATCTCATTGACAAGATCCTGTTCGACTCAGGCTCGGCTGATTTATCTAAGAGGGGCGAAGAGATTCTCGGCCGTATCGGTTCTGTCCTTACGAACGTGGAAGATAAGCAAATTCAAATCTCCGGCCACACTGACGATAATCCGATTAGCGATAGGCTGAAGGAAAAGTTCGCTACCAATTGGGAACTTTCAGTCGCGCGCGCGGTCACGGTTGTGCGGTTTCTATCCGAGCATGCGAAGGTACCTTCGCGGCGCATGGTTGCCGCTGGATATGGCCAGTTCCAGCCGATCGCGAGCAATGCAAATCCGGAGGGGCGGGCGCGGAATCGACGAATCGAGATTCTCCTGACACCCTCTTTAGAAGCAAGACAAAAGCGGCCAATCGTCGCCAAAGCCGAATCGACACCCTCTTCGAGACGAAAAGCGGCTCCTAAGCCAAAAACTCAACGCTCAAACGCGCGCTAGACCGTGCTGCTCACCTCCGCAGCGCTTGGCTTGGACCACTACGCGGTGCAGGGCCTTTCGTGTGTCTCCTTCCTTGCTGTGCGTTGAGCGGCCGGGCGAAGCTTTCGGGCGATAGGTCTGAATGCGCTCTCCCGCCCTCGCCACTGGAATGACCCAGAACAGGCTCTTGGAGCGGTTTAGCGATGTGATGTAGTGGCCGTCTTGCGAAAGGTCTTCGTTGATACCCTTGAGGGCGTCCATGTCCTCTTCGGGCAGCACGATCATCACGTGCGGACCGATGTAGTACCAGTCCTTCACGGTCGATGGGTCTTTCGCGGGCGGGACGTTCTGTCCTTGGCGGGCCTCTCCTATAAGCATGTACGAGAGACCCACGCGATCGATGTTCGGTTTCCTGCCCTCTATGACTGCCGTAAGCCATTTCATGGTCGTCTCGTCCGCGCACATTGGATCGTGCTGCGGCCGACCCGGAAGGTCTGGCATGCATGTCCAGCCATTCGTGCCCGGTCGAATGACTCGTTCGACCATTTTGTGATTTGCACCGTTCATCGTCATGCTCATCTCGACGACCGTCGCACCACCATTCGTGACCCACGGAGGGCCGGCACTGAGCGCATTCTTGATCTTCCAATCGTCCGAGTGGTTGCTGGTGGTGAAGGTGCTGGGCGGGAGTGGATCGGTCGCTGTCGAAAGATCCTCGGCAAACGCAGTGGTGGAGGCAGACAGGATCAAAACGAACGCGAGATTCTCGATCGTGCGCGGATTGAGTGTGTCGGTGGTGGACACGTATTCTCCTTTTTGTGTCTTGTTTGTGATGGGGAATCCATTACATCGCCGGTGTCTTCGCTGCCGTAGCGACGACGTCTGCGTATTACTGCTGACCTAATCTGAGCTCTCGCTCGGCTTGCAACCATCCTCCTGGTCGCGCCCGTGCTCGCCACCCCTACTCAGAAATATCTCATAAGCCCGTTCAGCGATCTGCTCGGGGTTGGGTTCGGCTTGTGGCGTCGGTCGCTGCTCAGATTGGGCCTGTTCCATTGGAGAAGTCACTTTCGATTGCTGTGACGTAGGACTATTCGTCTTCGGCGCTGCCATGGGTGCTTCCTCCTTCTAGAGCCGATTGCACATACCGGGCCAAGATCGAGACCACTTTAATTGGCAGGCTCTGCTCAGCACATGTCGAAACCGTGGCGAAGCGCAGTCTGCGTGTCGCTCGTGACGCTATACCGACATTGCCCCTTGGATTGCGCTCTTAAAGGACTACCGCTCAGTCAAGCCAATCTGGTGACCTTCGACCTGATGCCGATCGGGCCGCTGCTGCCGCTCGGTATGTTGATGAAAGCCAAATAGCAACTCTCCGCCAGGCCAGTGCGAATGTCCTAAAGGGTTGCATATCCGACCGTCGCGCCATCGGCTGCCGAGCTATCCAAATTGAAACTGAAGAGAGGTACATACCAATGAAAAGCACAGACAAAGCAGTGGAAGTCTCCCCACAGACGACGAGGACCAAGTTGGCTGTCAATCATTTGGTCTACACTACAACCCGTTCGTTCGAAGATGTCGTCAAGGCATTCGAGACTGTCGTCGACACTCTCGAGGATATCGGTTGGGCGTCAATCCCGTCTGCCGCGAAGGACGCGGCCGACTTCGAAGCACGCGTGAATACCAAGATCGGCCCGAGCGGCTTCACCCGCTTCCTGACACTGGACCACGGTGACTGGCTGAACTTCTTCGGCAAGGAAAGCAAAGCCCGCCAGTATGTGATCGGCAACCCGCTTATCGCGATCACGATGCTCGGCCACGATATTCGCGCCGGCCTGAACGTGCCGGTGCGGGTCTACATCTATCGCGACGAGGCCAGCGGAACGACGCGGTTCGAATACGACCAGCCCTCAACTCTGATGAGCGGGCTCGACAACAAGGACGTCACCGCCGCCGCAGAGAAGCTCGATGCCAAGCTTACTGCCTTGGCTGAGCAGGTCACTGGGGCCAAGGCCTGATTTCTCCTCGAGGAGGGACGGACCGTGGGCCATTGGTGCCCGGTCGGTCCGAGCTCGATCAACGTTCGCGTAGGGGCCTTTGTTAGCTAAAGCCCAAACAGAAAAAGAGTCGTGCCGACGTAGCCGATCAGAGGCGAGGTCGAAAGCACCGGCCGTGCCAAATCTACTAGGCGCAGCTCCCGAGAGATCGGGTGCACTCATAGACCCCACGGGCGTGCGAATCGCAATGACGCCTGCCTTCCACATTGCTCGCTGCAATGTCGATCATCGGCTCAGCACGCGAACGTCAGGCAAGTTAGACTCCGTCCCCAATGGCGGCCGACGCGGCTGTGACGTTCCGACTCCAACGAGATGTAGACCCGACGCGGGACCACGTGCGCGGAGGCGGGGGCGAAGAAGACCGCGTCACGGTGGTCCTGTACGGAGACTTTCTCTGTCCCTATTGCCGGCGCCTTATTCCCGTCCTCGCGCGGCTGCGCGAGGCCCTTGGGAATCGCCTGGTCTATGTCTTTCGGCATTTCCCAAACGAACGCGCGCATCCCGGCGCCGAGCGCGTGGCACGCGCTACGGAGGCCGCTGCGAAACAAAACTGCTTCTGGGAGATGCACGACGTTGTCTACGCGCACGAGCTTCCGATCACCGAGCGCGTGCTCCTCGACTTCGCGCGCGAGCTCGGCCTGGACACGGATCGCTTCAAGGCCGATACGCTCGGCGACGAGGCTCGCGAGCGCATCGAGGAGGATCTCGAGGAGGGGCGGAGCCACGGCGTGACGGGCACCCCGACACTCTTCGTCGACGGGATACGCTACGACGGCGCCTGGGATTTCTACTCGATGCTCGAAGCATTGGAAGGTCCCGTCGCGGCGCGGGTGAAGCGAGCAGGACGCGTGTTCGCAAGTTTGCCGGCTTCGGGCGGTGTCGTCCTGCTCCTCGCGGCCGCCGCGGCGATCGCCGTCGCGAATTCCCCGCTGGGCGACCGGTACGCGTCAATCCAAAACGCCTTCCATCTCACGCACTTGGACGAGCGCGCTGAGTGTCCCCGACGGGATTCGAAGACTTGGAGTAGGGTGCAGAAAACTAAACGGAGACGCGACCTTACCGCGCACCCGCTTGAAATGATTCAGAATCCCGTTCCGGCGCTTTCCGTCCCGTTCCGCGGCGTACCGTCGAAGAGAGCAGCGTTACGGCAACCTGACGGCAACGGGGAGGTGGAGAAGGTTACTGGTTTCCCCCTCTACCGTATGCTTCCACGCACCGGCGCCGTCCATCAGCACGTCGAGGACCCCGGATATGTCTCTCGGTAACTCAACCCGCTCCTGATAGAGCGCGCGAACATTCCTACGTCCTGTGGCTTACTGGACTTCGAATGCGCCAATATCGATGATGTCATTGACGATGCGCGGGAAGCCCTCCCCGCGCTGATCGAACTCCGGCGCGTCGGTGTTATCGCCGGCGTCGATGGCCGGACTGCCTTCGAGCGGAGCGTGCGTCAGCGTCGGGCCGCCGTTGTCCTGCAGAGGGCCGAGTCGAGGATTCACGTCCAGCAAATCCGTGGCATCGAAGCCGCTCCCGCCGGTGGAGTTACCGATCAGATTGTGGCCCAATGAACCGAGGTTACCGGAAAGATCGCGTGCCGTGGTTTGGGCCATATTTCCGGCCAGGATCGTGTTACGGGTGCGGAGCGTGCCCATGTTGAACGACAGGCCGCCGCCCATGCCTTGGCCGTCGGGGCCATAACCCTCACCGACGCCGCCGCTGCCGCCGGTCGCCTGGTTTGCAAAGAGGGTACTGTGTTGGACCTCGACGTCACCACCAGAGACCAAGAGGCCGCCGCCTATTCCATTGCCTCCTTCGCCGCCTGGGCACAAGCCTTCAACGGTCGTGCCGCCCTGGCCGCCGTCGCCGCCCCTTGACCCGTTGGCGGAGAGCGTATTCTGAAAGACCTCCACGCTACCTCCGGCCACATAGATGCCTCCACCGAGGCCAAGAGCTCCGGGGCCGCCGACGCCGCACATGAAGCCGGAGCCGCCGACGCCGCCGTTGCCGCCGGTAGCCTGGCCGTTGGTCAGTGTGGTGTCAGTGACGGACACGGTGCCTCCGGCCACATAGATGCCTCCACCGAGGCCCGGAGCCCCAAAGCCGCCGTAGCCACCGTAGCCGAAGAGGCCGGGGCCGCCGTCGCCGCCGGTTGCCCGGTTGTTAGACAGCGTGGTCTTTTGGACGGAGACGACGCCTCCGTCAACATAGATGCCTCCACCCATTCCAGATTGGCCGGGGCCGCCGGGGTAGGGGCCATTAGCGCCGACCGCTTGATTGTCGGACAGGATGCTACTGGAGAGAGTCAGGTTGCCGCTATACACATAGACGCCACCCCCCTGCGTGGTCCGACCGTTGGCAACTGTCAGGTCGGAAATTACGACGGTTGTCGTGTTGCCGGTCACGGTAAAGATGCGGTAGTTGCCGCCCGTGTCCCGCCGCACGGTCAGTTGGTCTGCTCCCGGCCCTGCGATGGTCACACTCGTGTGCAGCTCCGGCAAGGCACCGGTCAGGTTGATCGTGCCTGTGATCCCGAAGGTGATGGTATCCTGCCCAGAGGTGCCATTGGTGATACAGTAGCGCAGATCGCCCATCAGCCCCGACCCTTCGCCGGTGTCGGTAAGCCGGTCCACAATGAACACCGATTGCGCGCAGACCGGGAGCGAGCTGCAAATGAAGACTACCAGAATTCCAAGCAGGTTTACTTTACGCATGGATGACCTCGCCTATGTTTTGTGCAGGGAAATACGAGCCGTAAACTGCCGTGGGGGTGTTCACGCCAGCAGACAGGCGCGTCCAACCGCGACGGCTTCCTCCTACGTTACCGCTTCTTGATTGTTCGGGTGACCTGGGTCCCGGGGTCGGTTCGAATCGCGACGCCCTCTCCCCCGTCTTTGGTCAGCACGAGATCAAAGTGCCCTGCTCCTACTGTCACTATGCCCGTGCAATCGGCCTCCAAAGTGTAAGTTCCGACATAGACAGACCGGGTGATCTCGCCGTTCTGGCTCTGGGTTTCCCTTCCGGAGAAACCGCCTTTTCCATCAAACACGAGCACGCCGACGATAATGCGAGCCGCATAACCTTCAAACCCGATTGCCCTGCCGGTCATCAGATAGTCCCCATTTAAGGTGTTGAGCGAGCAGTCCTCTTCGGCCCACGCTGAGTGCGCGATGCTGGCAAGGACAACGACAATCATCTTCATTGCGAGCTTTGATCTCATAGAATCTCCTCGGTATTGGTTTGTTGGACTGAAGCAATTACAGCGCTCGGACCGCAAATGATTACCTCCATTGTTACCTGTATTGTCTTGCTCCCGCGTTCCAGCATTGGCTTGGAGCCTTCTCCCACCGTTTGCTCTTCGCTGACTTATGCCGGAGTCTGCCGGCCACCCTATACGCGCAAAGGCTGGACAAAACGGATCAAGAAGCGGTTCCGCCAGCAGGGACTTCACTCGCGGAGTTGACTTCCTCGGTCAGTTGATGAATGCGGGAGCGTTAGCACGCAGGGAGGTGCATGCTCGCGGCGTCCTCACACGAAATAACCGTCCTACTCCTGAAGTGGGGGAATGGCGACGCTCAAGCGCTGACTGAGCTGATGCCGCTCGTCTATCCGCAACTTCGCCGCCTCGCTCGGACCTACCTCCGCCGGGAGCGCGCGGTGGCAATGCCGGGCGCATTTCTTCGGCGTGGCTTCCTCTCTGATGCGCCGCATCCTGGTGGACCATGCGCGCCGCCAGCGGGCCGCCAAACGCGGCGGCAGCCCGCTGCGCCTGGCGTTGCATGATACAGTTGCGATGGCCGAGCAGAGAGACTTGGACCTGATTGGATTGGACGCTGCTCTGACCGAGCTGGGCAAGTTGGATGAGCGGCAGGCCCGAATCGTCGAATTGCGCTTTTTCGGAGGCCTGTCCGTCGACGCCACGGCGGAGGTCTTGGGGATTTCGACAGGGTCGGTCAAGCGCGCCTGGGCGAGTGCAAAAGCTTGGTTGAACCGGCGAATGCACAGACAACTTGCGTGAGGGGATGCCGCTATGACACCAGAGCGGTGGCAGGAGGTTAGGAAAGTCCTCGACTCGGTGCTGGAGCTCCCCCTCGAGCAGCGCACCGGGTATCTGGACCGAAGTTGCTCGGAAGACCCGACGCTGCGGCGGGAGGTGGAATCGCTCATCTCCTCCTATGACAAGGCGGGAAGTTTCCTTGAGTCGCCCGTGCAGAAGAGCACAGGAGGAGAAGCTTCCAGCGGCGCGCGGGATGATTCGTGGGTAGGGCGATGCGTAGGTGCCTGGAAAGTGATGGACAAGCTCGGCGAGGGCGGGATGGGCGTGGTGTACAAGGCCGAGGATACGAAGCTTAGCCGGCATGTGGCCTTGAAATTCCTGCGTGAAGACCTGGCCAAGGACCGCCAGGCCCTCGATCGTTTCCGGCGCGAAGCGCGTGCCGCCTCCGCGCTCAATCACCCCAATATTTGCACCATTCACGAAGTGGACGAATGCGAAGGCCGCCCGTTTATCGCGATGGAGCTCATCGAAGGGCAGACGCTGCGCACAATCTCGGCCGGACCTCTGCCTTGGTCGAAAACGGCAGAGCTGGGAGTGCAGATTGTCAAAGCATTGGCCGCCGCGCATGCGGCCGGAATTGTTCATCGAGACATCAAACCCGAAAACTTGATGGTGCGAAGCGACGGGTACGTGAAGGTGCTCGATTTTGGCCTAGCCCGACTGGTGCACCGCCTAGGAGACTCAACCAGCGGCGGACTTGGAAGTTCCGCAAAGCCGAATACCGACTCCGGCACGCTGCTCGGTACCGTGGGTTACATGTCGCCGGAACAGGTGCGCGGGGAAGAGCTGAGAAGCGCGTCAGATATTTTTTCATTGGGCGTCGTCCTCTACGAAATGGCTACCGGACAGCATCCGTTTCGTTCCGAATCGCCGGTGGCTACGCTTCACGCCATTCTGTCCCGCCCGCCACTGGCACCCTCGCGCATCAATCTAGAGGTGCCGCCGCAAGCAGAATCCCTCATCCTACGAATGCTGGAGAAGGACGCTCGCCTGCGTCCGAGTGCCGCCGCAGTGGAGCAGGCCCTCGGAAGCGTCCTCGGCGGCGTCACGCGCACCATCGCGCCGCCCTCGAAGCGGCATACGGTCGGGCGAGAAAAAGAGAGGGCTGAACTGCTGGCCGCCTTCGAAGAGGTTGCCGGCGGTCGCGGGTTGCTGGTGTGCGTCTCGGGCGAGCCCGGGATTGGGAAAACCACCCTGGTGGAAGATTTTCTCGGCGACCTCCAAACCGGTGGCTGGAGTTTCAGCGTGGCGAAAGGGCGATGCTCGGAACGCTTGGCTGGGGCCGAAGCCTATTTGCCATTCTTGGAGGCGCTGGAGAGCCTACCCCGCAGCGGTGTCGATCCCGCTCTCTGAAAGCGACCCTTCCGACGCGCGACTGCTCACACAGGCGAGAACGACGACGCAGGAAAGGGTGAAGCACGAGCTCGGTGCTTTCTTGGAGGAAGTCGCGCGCCCAGAGCCTGTCGTTCTGTTTCTGGACGACTTGCACTGGGCTGATGCATCTACTGTAGACCTCCTCGGATACCTTGCCACCAAGTTCGATACGACGAGAATCCTGATCATCGGCGCTTACCGCCCCTCGGATTTATTTCTCGCCAAGCATCCGTTCATTGGAGTCAAGCGCGACCTTCAGGCGCGCGGTGGGTGCCGGGAAATCGACGTGGACTTCCTCTCGACCGAACACGTGGAGCACTACCTGACGCTCGAGTTTCCGGAGAACTGTTTCCCGCGGGAATTTGCAGGCGTGGTTCAGTCCCGGACCGAAGGGAATCCGCTTTTCATGGTGGACCTGCTCCGCTACCTTCGCGACCGAAAGGTGATTGTCAAATCCGAAGGCGACGGGGGCTGGCGCCTCGCCCAGTCGCTGCCCGACCTGAGCCGCGACCTTCCTCAGTCTGTGAAAAGCATGATTGAAAGGAAAATCGAGCAGCTCAGCGCTCGCGACCGAGAGGTGCTCGCGGCGGCCGCGGTCGAAGGTTACGAGTTCGACTCTGCGAGTGTGGCGCGCGCGATGCAAGCTGACGGTCTTGAAATCGAAGAGCGACTCAAAGTCCTCGACCACGTCCATGCCTTTGTGAAGCGCATCGCCGAGGAGGAGTTTCCGGATGGAACGTTAGCGTTGCGATACCGTTTTGTTCATGTTCTCTACCAAAACGAGTTCTACGCTTCTCTGAGTCCGAGCCGCCGGACGGCCTTAAGTGCGGCTCTGGCGCGTGCACTCGAAGCATTGCATGGCCAAAAGAGCTCTGCCATTGCTTCCCAATTAGGCTTCCTCTACGAGACGGCGCGCGATTTTGCTCGTGCCTCGGACTATTTTCGACTGGCGGCTCAAAATGCCGCACGCATTTTCGCGAATGAAGAGGCTATCAGCCTCTCGCGCCGAGGTCTCGCGCTCCTTGCGAAACTGCCCGAGAGCCCGGAGCGGACCCGAACAGAGCTCGAGCTCCAAGTCACGCTGGCTTTTGCCGTGCAGGTCACTCGGGGCTTTGCGGCAGAGGAAACCCGAGCAAACATGGCACGCGCGCAGGAGCTGTGCCAAGGCCTTGGCGATACGGCGCAACTGTTCCCAGTCATCTTCAGCTTTTTTGCACACTACCTTTCGAAAGCTGACACGAAATCAGCACGGGAGGCCGCGGAGCAGCTCTTGAGCATGGCACGCAGCGCAAACGATTCCCTCCTGCTCGTGGGGGCTCACTCGGCCTTGGGGATCGTGTTGAATCATCAGGGGGAAATTGTGTCGGCTCAAGCACACTTCGAAGAGTTGTCAAAGCATTATGACCCCGCGAAACACGCGAGTTACGTGCAATTCTATAGGCTCGACCCTGGTGTCTACGCGCGAAGCGAGGGTGTTCGAACGCTTTGGCTGCTTGGATATCCGGAGCAGGCTTGCCGTCAACTGGAGGAAACTTTGGCTCTTGCGCGTTCACTATCCAGTCCCCAAAGTTTGGCATTCGGCCTTATGTTCGGGGCCTATCATTATCAGAACCTCCGCCAGCCTGAAAAAACGAAGGAGATTGCCGAGGCATGCATCGCGCTCTGCAATGCGCAAGGCATTCCGCTGGAACGCGCTTGGGCTCAGGGCGCATATGGATGGGCCATGGCTGAACTGGGACAGGTCGAAGAGGGAATCTCGCAAATTCGCGCCAGCCTGGAGCTACAGGTCTCTATTGGAGCCGAAGTTGCTCATCCTCAGTTTCGGGCAATCTTGGCTGAGGTTTTCTGGCGTGAAGGGCGCATCGAAGAGGGACTGAAGTCGGTCGAGGCTGGACTTGGCGCGTCGCGTCGGCACGGGGAGAGGTATTACGACGCCGAGCTGTGGCGCCTGCGGGGAGAGCTTCTGAAGCTGCAGGGCGAAGTGCACGAGGCGGACTCCTGCTTTCAGCAGGCCATCGAACTTGCACGCGAACAAGCCGTAAAGTCACTCGAACTGCGCGCCGCGACGAGCCTCGCGCGCTTGTGGTTGCAACAGGGTAAGCGAAACGAAGCACACCAGCGCCTGGGCGACATCTACGCCTGGTTCACGGAGGGCTTCGACACGGCTGACTTGAGGGAAGCGAAAACATTGTTGAAAGAGCTATCGAATGTGTCAGCCGCTTCTTAGGCTTTCGCACAAATGATCGTCGTCGGTCTCCATCTCTGCTGGAAGTTCTTCCCGGCGCTCCGCAACCGCGCGTGATTGTCTTGAACGGGCACGACGGGATTCGAACCCCATTTCGGCAATTAAATTAAACATGCGACAGCGCACGCCTTTTTGCTGTTTCGCTTTGCGGGACAGGGGGTTCGATCGAGTCGGCTTGTCTACATGAATCCTCGGCAGAGTCCGACAATGGACCTGAATTTTGGAGACATACTGGAGACAGCCCAAGGTCAGTTCGAACGCGAACACCAGTGGTCCCAAATTCGATTCGAATAGCTCCATGAATCGGTCGTAAGCTTCCGAACTCCGCGCCGCCGTATCCCTGGCGCGTATGGTTCCTACCCAGAGGGAACAACGAGACGCTTGTTGATAAAGCATCGGCTAAAGTAGCCGGCTCGCGCTTCTTTGGCCCGGGAAGGCGCGCAATTCAGGTGGCGGTAAGGGCTGCGAGGCGGTTGGATCTGGGTTTGAGAGGGCGCCGCTGGTAGAACGGCCAGGAAATGCCGGCTCCATTTGCACAGCACTTTGAGGCACTGGATCGACCGCGGCATGTCGATCGTGCGGATGTGCTATTTGATAGCAACGTCTTTTCGGTCGACGACGCTGCTGAGCAGAGATTGCATGTTCTGACAGAGTTGTTGCTCCACCACCCGGGCCAAGGGAATTTCTGGTTTTCCTTGATGACGCTTACGGAAATCACTGCTCCTGCTGACCGGCAAAGACGGATCGAACTCCTGAAACGATTTCGAAATCTCTACCTGCGCTTCGGGAATAGAGTACGGTTCATGCGTTCGCTTGAGGACAACATAAGGGCAGAGTGCGCAAATCGACTGCAGCCATCTGCCGATGCCTCGGTAGTCGACAAAGACATCACCGAATCAATCGCGTCCGGCGATTTGGTGGGCGTGCTCAAAGAAGATTACGAGAATTGGCTGCGTAAGAAGGTTGAGATCCGTAACAAGTACGGTGAGTACGCCAAGAAGAGTCGAAAGGACTATGCGGAAAGGCCAGATATCCGTTTGGCACTTGAGCAGTGTGTTCCGCAATATTTTTCGCTGAATGGACTCGAACAATGCGATGACAGAGCCAAAGAGCTGCTAGCCGATGCCGCTGATGCGAATCCATCGTTGACTCTGGATGACATAAAGTCCAGGCATAGGGACTATCCCTGCATCTGGACTTTCGCTTTGCTCGCTAGGCTCGCTCAGTATGCGTTTACCATCCCTGATGCCGATCGAAAGCAGAAGTTTGCGTCTTTTGAAAAATTGCTTGAGCCGCACCCCAATGACTTCATCGATGCCGACATTGCCGCTACCGGTGCCCACTGCGGAACGATGATTACGAACGACCGGGCTCTGGTTGCGAAGCTGAATAGCCTCTACGACGCGGACCTCATCCGGATGCAAGGATTTACAGTCTCTGACGCCCTAAGAGGGTACATCCCGCCGACCGCAAGTCGCGCCCCGACCCACGAGGAGATTGAGCGGCGCGCCTACGAGATCTACCTCGCCCGCGGCGGCCAGCACGGGCACGACGTGGAGGACTGGCTCCAGGCAGAGAACGAGCTTCGGTTCGGCAAGCAGTAGCAATCGGTTGATCGAGAGGCAACGAATGTGATTGTCGTCATTGATTCCGGGAGCCTGATCAACGTTTTCGATCAGACACCACAGCGGCAGAAGCTCGTGACCTGGCTACAAAGAAACCCAGCCAGCTCTCTCTATCTGCCTACACTCGCGATGGAGGAGGTGCTCGGGCTAGACGATGCGGTGGTCGTCGCACGGCTCCGCGTAATGCTGGAAATGTACCAGGCTGCGCCCAGGCAAGTGCTCATTGCAGCACATCTAGCAACTGCGATCCTAACCGAAATCGATAGGCAGCCGACGACCGTGGCGGAGGAAGCTAGCTATAGCCTCGCGAGCCTCGTGGGCGCCGATCAAGACACCCTGCTCTCACCAGCTCGCGCCCTCCGGCAGATTGCGGTCCAGGCATCGCTGGGAAAGGACTTCGGGTTCCACAGCGACCGGACCGGTGCGGAGGACCACGCAAAACTATTTGGGGCTCCACTGGACGCGGAGACAGCCGTCGCCATAATCGAGGACCCCAACTCTGCCACCGGCTTGCTTCTGGGCCTTGCGCCTGTTGTCGCGTTGAGCGGCGGGCGCCTGACGGAAGAGGACTTCCTCGCTGCGCCTAGCCGATATCCCGTCGCGAACCTCCTGGCTCATTTCGCTTACCGGCACCTGCTGGCTAATCAGGTACCGCACACGGCCGGGCATGGGGTGATTGCGATCTTTCGAACTAAGTCCGAGAAGAGAGGGGGGCGCGGTGCCTGGTACGACAACGGCATTGCTTCAATTTCCGCGCTCGCAGATCACCTGATCACCGAAGATGGGGATTTCAAGCGCAAATGCGACTGGCTCGCTGCCCGCAACTTCCTGCGCTTCCAAACTACCACCCTGGCCGATTTCGTAGCGCAGCGCTGCCCTTCTTCGATGCCCTGAGCCCTCCAGGTGAAATGTGACGCGCGAAGAAGCCATGAACTTGTTGGATCGAACGTTAAGTGCGGTGACTGCGATGCTCTCTAGGCGACGGAACCGGCAAAAGGGGACCGATTGGCTTACGGTTACGACCAACTCATGGTCTTTCATCCCTCGGAGATCCCGCAGGAACTGGTCAGTCATTTCAACGAACGGAGGGGGTCTCTTCGCCACCATCCTTCCCCCGCGCTGTCCGTCTGGTGGATCTCCCTTGGAATAACCATTGTCCGCTCACGGCCGGGGTGCCCTCAGGACAACGGCGGTCACGAGCGAATGCATCGCGACATGAGTGCTGATGTGGAAGCCTTCCCGCAAAGAGATCATCGGTCCGAGCAGCGGACGGTGGACCGCTGGCGACAGCAGTTCAATCAAGTTCGGCCGCACGAAGCCTTTGGAAGGAAAGACACCGGCCGAAGTTTACCGATCCGCTCCACGAGGCTCCCTTGTCATCGCGAGGTGGCAGTACCCTCACGGGTGGATGGTCAGACGACCCGCGGCGCCGAACGGCGTGATTTCCATCCGCGGTGAGCAGCTGGTCGTTGGCAAAGCCTTCGTTGGGCATCCGATAGGGATCGAGCCGCTCGACCACACGAATGGGCGACTTTGGCTTCGGGATATCCAGCTCGGGGAGGTTCAACTGCCAACCCCACGCTCCGTGATCGATACGGCCTGCGTTCGTTTCTTGGAGAAGAGGAGGGGCCGACGACCGACGAAGCGATGCAGTCCGCTGAAAACTACAACCCGAGAGCTCCCGATCGAGGCTTGAGGATGAAATCGCGGCTCAAATTCTTGGCGGAGCAATCAGAAGAAGGGGGTACCGCGGGTATACCCCGCCCGCCGATCATCGTTTATACGGGCAGCCAGAGGCCTCGTTTTACACGGCGGAGGCCAAAAAACACTGAATCAGCCATTTTTGGATCCACTGCTGATTTGAACGCGAGCTCACGCGATGCAACGGAGGCAACTTGAAGAAGGTCGTAGCGGCTCAGGACATCGAATGAAGAGTTCCAGCCCAGGGAACATCATCAACAGCTTCGTCAGTCCTTCCCCCCACGCCCCCCATCCACAACAACACGCTACGACGACGACCTAAAATGACAACCAACCTGACAGTGACCTGGACTAAAAAGTGTCAGGGATGTGCTGATCCGTTCCGCACAATCAACGCTGACTAACCTTACATGCAAAGTTACCATCAAACTTACCAACAAGTTTATTGTGGACTTGGTAAGCTTCGGGGTAACCCTGACAATAAACTTCGTGGTAAGTTTGGTTTAGCGAACTGCCGATTTCTCCTCGTAATTTCGGCTCGCCCCTGCCCGGTCGGAAGCACCGTCAGACACCGCACCCCGCCCGCTGATCCCTCCCTCCCAACCACGGAGAGAGGGATCAGCGGCCGGGATGGGAAAACACTCAAAAAAACCGGAGCAGGGGCGAGCCCAAATTTTTCAAATTCAGGGTCAGACCGGGTACATGGGCAAGCCAATGGAGCTGGAACCAATGAGCAACGAAACCAAAGAACAATACATCAAAACCGATTTCCCGAGCAGGTGGCGACGCCACGAAGGCATGACCGATGAACACGCGCTAGGAACTGGTCGGACTTCAGAGAGGGCGGCGAGGTGGCCTTTACCTGAAGCTGAGCGAGCACGAGGTCCAGATCGGCATCGTCAGCAGGCAGGCATGACCTGCCGTCCAGGCTCCGGCCGAGTAAGAGACGAGCGTCTAAAGTGAGGCACCGATGACGAGAGCTGATTGGCGACCGCGCTCTCGTATTGTTTGCGGACCAGAGTGGCGCGGCCGTGTCCTCTGACTCGGAGAATCTTCCGAAGCCCCGCGACTGAGAGGGTGCTGTACCAAGACATCGCTGACGGACAAACTGGTGGTTCTTGAAATCTATCTTTGGATTTACTATGGTTACATGCAATGTTGCAAAATGTGGGTGTGCGAGAGGAAAGCGAATCCAATGCCCAAGACCCCTGCGAGAGACGACTATTTCGCGCAGTCCTTCCGTTTCACTCCGGAACAAGCCGCGACCATCAAGGAAGAGGCAAAGCGTTTGGGGAGCACGACCGCATTCGTGCGCGAGACTCATCGACGACTACCGGACGATGTTTGGGCTCCCGCGAATTCAAGTGGACGTATTGGAAGCCGACATGAAGAATCTGAAGCTTGCCACGCATCGGGAATACGTTCGGCATCTACTCGCCCTCAGATACCAAACGCTCCTAGAGGAAAAAGTCACGAGCGGAAAGTCTGGCAAGCGATGAGGAAGCCCATTCGGGGACAGTGGTGGCAACGATGATCGTTCTGCCAAAGAACACGACGGACTAGAGCAGTTGCGACAAGCCTCAGACACATGAGCTCAGAGCAGATCGAATCTCGAGGCGAAGAACGGCGCGAGAGGGAGCGCAGCGTGGATCGGCTTCCGAGCCTGCTCACCGTCAACGAGGCAGCCGCTTTCCTTCGGGTAAACCGCAAGACGTTGTACCAGGCCATCTTGGCCGGCGAAATCCCTGGAGTGGTGCGGCTTGGAAGAGCCATCCGCCTCGGTCGGGACGCAGTGCTAGATTGGATATCCGGTACAGGTCGCGTCTCACCTTCATCGAGGAAACCAAGATGACCGTGAGATGCATGCAGCGGCGCGAGCCGGGAGGCAGCGCCACCAGGAAGGTTTGGATGGTCGACGTCGACTTTCAGCATGCGGGCGGGACACGTACTCGCGTGCGAAAGAGAAGCCCCGTCCAGACCCGACGAGGAGCAGAGGAGTACGAACGTCAGGTCCGGCAAGAGTTGCTGGCCGGTACCTACGGAAAAGGGGAGGTGGTGCCAAGACCGACGCTGGTGGCGTTCTCGAAGGAGTTTCTGTCCACGTACGCGGTCAACAACAACAAGCCAAGTTCGATCGAATCCAAGAGGTATATGCTCGAAATGCATCTCGTTCCGGCGCTTGGTTGCCACCGGCTTGATGAAATCGGGCAGAAGGAGATCGAGATGTATAAGAGCCAGAAGCTCAAAGCAGGTCTTTCACCAAAATCGATCAACAACCAGCTCACCACTCTCCACAAGCTGCTGGATGTAGCGGTCGATTGGGGGATTCTTGAGCACGTCCCCAGAGTGAAATGGCTCAAGGGCCCGAAGGCGGAATTCGACTTCCTGACTTTCGAAGAAGCGGATCGCCTGCTTGCGGCTGCGGCGCCGAAGTGGTTTCCGATGATAGCGCTCGCGCTGAAAACCGGGCTGCGAATGGGCGAGTTGCTTGCGTTGGAGTGCGGAGACGTCGATCTCGTCACTGGGCGACTGGTCGTCAGGCGCTCCAATTGGCGGGGTCAGGTTGGCTCGCCCAAGAACGGCCGATCGCGGGAAATTCCTCTGAGCGAGGCAACCGTTCGGCTCCTCAAAGCTCATCGTCATCTGCAGGGCGACCTCGTTTTCTGCGACGAACGAGGTGGAAGCCTTGCGTATGAGGCGGGGCGAGAGCCCCTGAGAAGGGCGTGCCGACGAGCCGGGTTGCGAAAGATTGGCTGGCACACACTGCGCCACAGCTTCGCGAGCCACCTGGCGATGCGTGGCGTTCCAATGAAAGCCATCCAGGAGCTGATGGGCCACTCCACCATCGAAATGACGATGCGCTACGCGCATCTGAGCCCCGACCTGAAAAAAGACGCGGTTCAGCTCCTGGATCGACGCAGTTACGACAACCTGACGGCAACGGAAGCGCTGCTCGCGGCCAACACCGCGAAACGAGCCCAGAAAAAAGTGTCCCCGACGGGATTCGAACCCGTGTTACCGGCTTGAAAGGCCAGCGTCCTGGGCCTCTAGACGACGGGGACCATGAGTCGCGGGGGAATCGAACCCCCGACCCTCGGCTTAAAAGGCCGGTGCTCTACCGACTGA
>WNFD01000473.1_pt1 | contig 40108 bp, 42 predicted proteins | sample 5400491 | NCBI WGS metagenome assembly WNFD01 (sample SAMN13153343, study PRJNA577476) | soil metagenome | isolation source: 120 cm saprolite under Douglas fir tree site 2 hole 2 replicate 2 | place: USA:California | collected 2015-04-18
CCCGGCCCGGGGAGCTCCATCGCCACCAGGGCGTGCAACAGTCCGGTGGTGAGCCCCCCTTGCACGACCAACTTCCCGAATCTGGTCCGGGCGACGAACTCGGGATCGAAGTGGAGCGGGTTGTAATCGCCCGTGAGCTGCGCGAACGTCTTCACATGGTCGGGAGTGAGCGTGAGACTGCGGGACGCCCGCTTGCCGACGGCGACCTTCATCGAGCCCGCTCCAGCGCCGCAACGAAGGGCGCGAAGTACTCCTTCCAGACAGCCGCCGCCGTGTGCGTGCCGTGGCCTCGCGTCCGTTCGCTCGTGGGAATCAGGATATAGCGGGCCCGCGGCACTCTTGGAATCAGCCGCTCCATGAGCCCGAGCTCCGGAGGGTTGATGAAGTCGTCGGCCGAGTTGATCGCGAGCACCGGCGCGGTGATGCGGTCGAGCGCGGAGCTCGGGTCGTAGTCGCGCGAGGCGTCCACCTGGTACAGGAGATCGTTGGCGTCCGTCTCCGCGAAGCGCGTATCGAGCCAGCGAGCGATGTAGGCGTCGGCCGAGTCGCGCGTTGGTGCGGTTCGCTGGAGCTGCAGGGGACTCGACCCCGCGGTGAACAGCAGCTGGAGTGCCGCCCGGAGGCCGCGGGGCTGGCTCGTGTAGTCGCCGCTCTTCCAGTCGGGATCGGTTGTGATGTCGTCGATGATCATCCTGCGCCACATGCGGTTCCGCCCCGCGATCTGCGTCGGGATGCACGCGAGCGGGACGACACCATCCATGACCTCCGGATACCGTTCTGCCCAGAGCCAGCTGTGCATGCAGCCCATCGACGTACCCATCACCAGGAGCAGGTGGTCGACGTGGAGCCCGTCGGTCACGAGCCGGTATTGGGCGGCCACCATGTCCTCATAGGCGTAGCGCGGGAATCGCGCGCGCAGCCCGTTGCTCGGCTTGGAGGAGCCACCGTGTCCGATGTTATCGGGCAGGATGAGGTAGTGCGTGGCGGTATCGAGCGGCTGGCCGGGGCCGTACAGCTCGCCTGCGAATACCGGTGACAGAAACTGCCGGCCCGACCCGCCGGTGCCGTGCAGCACCAGGACGGCGTTGCGCATCATGCCCGCGGCGTTGCGACGGGGGTGGCCGAGCGTTCGGTAGTGCAGCCGTAACTCGGGCAGCACCTCGCCGCTCGCGAATCGGAAATTCTTGATGACGAAGCTACCGGTGTCTCCCTGTGCCGCCAGCGCGGCGAGGAGGAAGATTGCCGGGCTCATGCCAGATAGCGCTCCCGCAGGATCGCGAGGTGGTGGCGCTCGTGGCCGGCGATGATCCAGGCGAGCGCCCGCACGCTGATCGCGTTGTTGTTGGCCGTCCCCTGCCGCGCCAGGGCCTCCGCGTCGAACCCTGAAAACAGGGCGATGGTCGCTCGCCGCACCGCGTCGAACTCAGCCGCGAGGTCCTTGAGGGGTCGCGCGTCGAACCGTCCGGCCGGCACCCATGCCTTCTCGTCGAATCCCGGGAGGGGGTTCTCGTCCGCCCGGCCGAACGCCAGCGCGCGGTAGCAGAAGACCCGCTCGCTGTCCGTCAGGTGGCCGAGCACTTCCTTGATGCTCCATTTGTCCGGCGCGTAGCGATGCAGCGCCTTGGCCTCTTGCAGGCTCGCGAGGAGCTGCCGCGTCTCGCGCCGCTGATCCTCGAGCACCTTCAGCAGGTTCCCCTTGGGGACCTTGGAGATGTAGGTCTCGTAGTACGCCAGGTATTCGGACGGCTCGGGGCGCGGGATCGCCGCAGTCGTCATGCGACCCTCCGCGGCCCCTTGGGCGTGCTCCCCTTGCCCTTGGCGGGTCCCGGGAACTTGGCGAGCCGCGCCTGGGCGTCCGGCATTTTCATGATGACCTGCTCCAGCTTCTCGAGGTAGCCCGGGTTGTTGAGTAGTGCCCGCACCTCGGTGAGGAACGGCCGGAGCCGCGCGTACACCATGATGTGCTCGCCGTTCGCGTCCGCGAACATCTGCTCGTCGACGGCGCCGTGTAGCACGAGCGTGGCCGCCATCCCCCAATAGGTGGTCACCATCCGGTAGTACGCGCTGCGCTTTCCTCGATACGCTTCGAGCACGTCCTCCGGCGTGCGGGGGCGGAACTCCTCGCGAAACCAGGCGCGCGCCTTCCGCAGTACCGGCTCGCGGCGCAGGTCGTACAGCTTGATTAGCAGGTCGGCACTCTCGAATTTCGTGGTCACGGGTGGCTCCATTCGGCAGGAGATCAAAAAGCTATGCGCGCGCCTGCGCCGCGGCGACCCAGGCCCCCCAGGTCTCTTCCGCCGGGCCGACGGTCAGCTGCTGCTGGTGGCGGACCAGCGGCATCCGCAGGAGCAGGGGCTCCAGGGTGAGTTTGTCGAGCCAGCGCTCCTCGGAGAGCAGCGCCGACTTGAGGCCGAGCTCGGTGAAGCGCTTCCCGTCGCGGTCGATCAGGCTCTGCACCCCGAACTTCTGCCCGAAACGCCGCAGCTCGCCGAGCGACGCGGCACGCTCGTTCAGATCCACGAAGTGCGTCTTGATGCGACGCTCGGCGAAGAAGCGGAGCGCGGCCCGGGTGTCGGCGCTCTTTCGGACGCCGAAGATCTGGACTTCCACTAACTGCCGCTCGAGAACCGCACCGCACCCAGGTCCACCAGACCCTGGAGCGTGGCTTCGAGGTCCTTGACCCCGAGTCCCGCGACCCCGGCAATCTCCCCGAGGGTCCGCCTCCCGTCCGCGAGCTGCACGACGGCGGCCACGCTTTCGTCACTGCGCGCGACCGCCACGCGTCCGTACGGCGACCGCGCGACCAGCAGCTTCGTGCGCCGCTCCGGCGCCTGCGGCACGTCGGTCCACGACTGGAGCAGTTTGGGCAGGATGCTGGGGAGATCGAACGACAACTCCAAGAGCACCGTCCCTTCAACGGTCTGCGGACGGAACCGCTCCCCGTTCGCCGTTTCCCGAGACGATGCGCCGTCCCGCCACACCCGCGGCCCCGCTTCGACGACCATCATCGCCGCTTCGTACCGCAGGAGATCGGCGAGATAGGGAACGGGCGCCTGGGCTGCCGCAACGTGAGCGGTCACGAGTCGCGCCACCGCGGCCGCCGTGTCGCGGCTGCCCAGAATGACCCCGGGGAGGAGCGCTTCGAAGGCGGGAGACTTGAGGATGCCCTCGGGCGCGCGGCCCGTGACGCGTGCGAGGGCGCGCGAGTACTTGAAGAAGTGGACGATCCGCTCGTGATAGAAATGGCGCGCCAAGAACCGCGCGTACCGCTCCACGCGGTCCGGATCGGCGAGCGCCCGGCGCCGCCAGTCGCGCGATGCACGATATGGCGCGTCCGCGAGCGCGCGAATCACGTCGTCCTGCAGGGCGCGGTCGCTCGGCACGGGGGTCAGGGCGTCAGCGCCGGACCGCAGGAGCGCATTCGCACCACGGCCGTTCGGCCGTCGGACACGACTTTTTGGCCGGAAACGTTTCGCGCCTCGGTGACCGCGCCGGGAAGACTCATGTAGTCCAGCAGATCGCCACACCCGCTCGCCTCGAGATCGTGTACCACCCGGTCACGCTCCCAGTCGATGTGCGACTCGATACGATGAGTCGCCTGCGGCTCCCACGGCTTGAAAATCACGCCGACGTCCTTGTTCGCGGCGCCGACCCAGACGAGCGAGAGACTGTCGAGCAGCCACATCCGGATGTGGTGACGAATCCGGACGTTCGGACCGGCCAGCGCGTACGCGAGGTCCTGGGGCCGTCCCTCGAAGTACTGCGTGCTCACCGGAGCGGTGATCGCGGGCCGGCTCGCGATCGCGGCGGTCACCTCCCGCGTGACGCTGAGGAAAGACCGCTTCTGCGTCGGCAGCCACCCGGCCGCCCGAAACGCGCTGTCGATCTCGGTAGCCGTGCCCAGCAGCAGCACGTTGAACGGGTCGCCCAACACGGTGCCCGCGCGGTTCTCGGACCGAGGGACGAACGTGGGCAGCTCCGGCATGTCGGTCAGCTCGCGATGGGTCGCCACGGGGTCGCACCGGTCCTGACTCGGGAGAACGAGCGGCTCGGTCAGCCGGATGCCACCTAGCTCACCCGCGAGGATGCGGACCGGCGGCCCCCGGCGTATGAGCGAGAAGCCGCCGAGCACCGTCACTGGGATGGCGTCGAGGTCCACGGCCGCCGCGACACCAGCCGGCACGAGCCTCCTGCCGACCCCGCCGACCGACGTCCTGCCGCTGGACACGAGCCCGGAATCGCTGAGCGCGCCCGGCTTGGCATACTCGAGCGAGTCGAGCACGCCCGAGATCGACAGCCATTGCCCGGCGCGCACTTCCAGGGAATCGAACCGCAGCCCCAGCCGGCCGTGCCGACCGAACCGGCCGCCGCCTCTCGAGACCACAATGCGGCCCTTCGCCCGGACATAGGGCGGGACCAGGACGCAGGAATCCTGCACGAGCGCCCCCATCGTCTGCACCAGCACTCGTGTCCCCACGGTGTCCCGGCCGCTCGTGATTCGCTGAACGAAACGGATCGGTATGCGCGTGCCCGCGGGCACCACCACGTCGGCCGAGAGCAGCGTGAGCAACGTGAGCGCGATCGCCCTCACAAGGCCTCCCGAATTCGTGCCACGCTCCGAAACAGCACTTCCGCCGTCAGGGAAGGCGAGAACGCGTCGAACGTGACGGCCTGGGCGCGGGGGCAGCGACTCACTGCATGTGCCGCGAAGGCGAGCATCTCGTCCGAGGGCTCAGCCGGCCCGATCCACGGACCCCCGAGGTCGTCGTCATGCTCGACGCCGGCGACGTGCAACTCGACGACGTGCTCGAGCGGGAACTCCGCGAGCCAGCGCTCGGGCGCAATGTCGTGGTAGTGCGCCTCGAGCCACACGTGCGGCAGATCGAGCAGGAACCCGGCGCCCGTCGCCTCGAAGAAGCGACGCAGCCAAACCGGCTCCGGCATCTGACTCGCCTTGACGTCGAAGAACCCGGGGATGTTCTCCATCACGAGCGGTTGATCGAGGCGCGCCTGGAGCGCGCACGCATTGCGGATGAAGCGGTCGAGAAACTCGTCCGTGTAGAGCGGCGGGAACACGTAGTTCAGATTGTAGCCGCCGTCCTCGGTGTGGAGACACTGAAAATGCTCGGCGACCCAGGGCGAATGGTACAGCTCGGCGAGCGCGCGGGCGCGTTGGATGGAACGCTCGTCGAGCGGCTCGGAGAGCTGCCCCAGATAGTCGTGCAGCAGGAGGGTGTAGCGCTCCCGGATCGCCGGCCACCACGGGTCCTGCGCCGCGGGAGGATCGGCCATGGCCAAGTGGTCGATCCCCTCCGCCCGGGCGAGTTCCGCTCCCAGGTGAGGATTATAGAACGCTCCTACCATCAAGTCCCCGTTGCGCACCAGTCTAGTAACCCGCGTTGGGCGAGTTCGTCACAAAAGACCTTGACCTGCGCCGCGACCATGGGGGTCGGGTGAGCGTCCGTCCACAGGGCGGCGATCGTCTCCGCACTCGTGTTGCCGTCCAGCCGCTCGACGATGAAGCGCTCACGCTCGCCCCAGGTGGCGGCTTGGCGCTTCAAATCGTCGTTAGCGCGCGCTGGCGGAAAGGCCGCCGCCACGATGCGATCGACCTCCGTAAAGGTGCCGGGTGTCAGGGGTTGGGTGCCAGTCAGATTCTGCTCCACCTGTTCGGGGGTTCGCGCTCCCGCTAGGACTATGCTGACACCTGGCTGCCCCAGGACCCACGCGAGCGCAAGGCCCGACAGCGGCATGTCGAGCCCCCTGGCGATCGAGGCGAGCCGCTCGATCGCCGTCCGCCGGCGCTCGAACTCCCTGCCCTTGTACCAATAGATGCTGCGTCGGTGGTCGGCGGCGGTGAACTCAGGGAGCGCGGTGTACTTCCCGCTCAGCAGTCCCGCGGCGAGAGGCCGGTATGCCAGGAACGCGATCCCACGCTCCCGGCACAGCGGCAGCTCCCGCTGCTCCACGTCCCGATCGAACAGGTTGTAGGGCCCCTGGTACGCGACCACGGGCGCGATCTCCAGCGCACGCGCGAGCTGGCGGTGGGTGGCATTACAGAGCCCAACCCCCAGGGCCTTTCCCTCTTCCTGCAGCGCGTGCAGCTGCTCGAGCCGCCCCTCCCAGCCTTCGAGCGCTTCGTGCAGCTGAATCAGGTCCACGTAGTCTGTCCCTAGCCGCCGCAGGGATGCTTCGAGGGCGCGGCGCGGATCGTCGCCAGGGCCGACCTTGGTGGCGATGGCGAGGCGATCGCGGTCGGCCTGGAGGGCGCGACCCAGCAGGATTTCGGACGCGCCGTCGCCGTACGTGGGGGCGGTGTCGAAGAAGCTGATGCCACGCTCGAGGGCGCGCCGGACGGTCGCGAGGCGATCGGCTTCGGCCGAGGCGGCGCCCCACGCCGTGCCCCCCACCGCCCAAGCCCCGAACCCCAGGCGGGGTCCTGAGGTCAGGAAACGCAGCGGGGGCCCGACGTCTGTCCGGGCCCCCGGGCGCATCTGAACCGCTCCCTTAGGAGTGGCAGGTGGGCACCAGCTCCGCCGTCTCGACGATCTCGGGACGATGACAGCTGGGCACGAGCTCCTGCATCTCGACGATCTGCATACATCCTCCTTCGCTAGGATACATCAGGAAGACGGCTATTCTGGGAATCCTACGGGTTGCCGTCACACCCGTCAACCGGTAATTCTACAACCCTGCATGATTCTGATTCATACGCTGTTGACAGAGAACGCACTCGCGGACGAATTCGTTTCCGCCTTTCATGAGAGGCGGCTGCCGGAGAAGTTCTTCTATTGGTTCCCCCTGTCGGTGCGCGCATGGCTGGCCCTGTGCTCCGATGGCGCGTATCGCAACTTCGTGCGCTCGCGCTCGTTGATCGCGAGCTCCGGCGCGGAGCTGGCGCGCTTGTTTCCAGTCGCCCCGCTGGAAGTGGTGAGCCTTGGCGCGGGCCAGGGCGACAAGGACCTGCTGCTGCTCGAGGCACTACGTGTCCGTGGCGCCCGGGTGTCGTACGTCCCCGTGGACACGAGCCAGGCCCTGCTGGAGATGGCGTGCGCGGGCGCACTCTCTGCGGGCTTCCCAGCGCAGGGGATCAAGGCGGATTTCACGAACCCGGCCCACCTGAAGGCCCTCGCCGCCGAGCCCGAGACGCCGCCCCGGCTGGTGCTGCTCATCGGGAACACGCTTGGCGCCTTCGACCCCATCGCCGAAGCGCGCGAGCTGGCGCGGCTGCTGCGGCCGGGGGACGCGCTCCTGGTTGACGGCGAGCTGTACGCGGGCGATGTCACGGTGGCCGGCTACGACAATCCCCTGAACCGCCGCTTCGCGTGGGCGCCCCTCAACGCCGTCGGCATTCGCGACGCAGACGGCGAGCTGGTGTTCGAAGCGGCCGACGATCCGCGCCTTCCCGGCCTGCACCTGATCCCCAAGCACTTCCGGGCGAGCCGGGACGTGGAGGCCCTCCTCGGGGGCGAGGCCCTGCGCCTGGCGCGCGGCGAGCGGCTCGCCATGAATCACTCGTATAAGTACGCAGCGGACACTTTCCTTCGGATTCTCTCCGAGGCCGGGCTCGCGGAGCGCTGGCAGGGACGGAGCGACGACCAGCGGTTTCTCATGACTCTGGTCGCTCCTCGGTGATCCCGGCGCTCGAAGTACGCGGGCTCGGCTACCGATTGCCGGGAACGGGGAAAGGAGACTCGGGAAACGGACGCTTGCTTGTGCGGGACGTCTCTTTTTCCGTCGGCGCCGGAGAGACGTTGGTACTGCTGGGCCGGAGCGGCTCCGGGAAGACCACCACCCTCAAGCTCATCAACCGCCTGCTCGAGCCGACTTCCGGCGATGTGCGGGTGGCGGGGGAGCGCGCGGCCGACCTGCCGGTGACCCGTTTGCGGCGCCGGATCGGCTACGTGATTCAGGAGGTGGGCCTGTTCCCCCATTTCACGGTGGAGCGGAACGTGGGGCTCGTCCCACGGCTCGACGCGTGGCCGCCGGCGCGCATCGCCGCGCGGGTGCGGGAGCTGCTGGCGCTCGTGGGACTCGACCCCGACACCTTCGTGAGGCGTTATCCGCATGAGCTGTCCGGGGGGCAGCGCCAGCGCGTGGGCGTGGCGCGCGCCCTGGCCGCCGACCCGCCGCTGCTCCTGCTCGATGAGCCGTTCGGCGCGCTCGATCCGATCACCCGGGTGGAGCTGCAGCGCGAGTTCGCTGCCCTCGAGGGGCGGATCGGCAAGGCCATGGTCTTCGTCACGCACGATGTGCGCGAGGGGCTGCTGCTCGGCACCCACATCGGGCTCATGCTGCAGGGTCGGCTCGCGTTTCTCGGCACGCCTGATGAGTTCCGGCGGTCGGACAACCCGGAATGCCGGGCGTTCATGGCCGCGGCATGAGTCTGTTGAGCTTCTACGCGCGTAACTCCCAGGAAGTCCTGGGACTCGTGGGCCAGCACGTGTATCTGGTCGCGATCTCCACGGGCGCGGCGATCGTAATCGGCGTGCCGCTGGGTGTCTTGCTCACGCGGCGGCCGGGGTGGCGGGGTCCCGTGCTGGGTGTGGCCAATGTATTCCAGACGGTGCCGAGTCTCGCCCTGTTCGGGTTCCTCATTCCCCTGCCCTTCCTCGGCGGCATCGGCGCGACGACGGCTATCGTCGCGCTCGTCCTGTACGCCCTCCTGCCCATCGTTCGCAATACCTATGAGGGGATCGCCGGCGTGGACCCGGCGGTGCGCGAGGCGGGGCGCGGGATGGGCATGACCGACTGGCAGCTGCTGGCACAGGTCGAAATGCCACTGGGCTTCGGCGTGATCCTGGCGGGGGTGCGGGTCGCGACGGTCGTAAGCGTAGGCACGGCGACGATCGCGGCGGCCATCGGCGCGGGCGGTCTGGGCGTGTACATCTTCCGGGGCGTGGCGGTGGTGGACGACACGCTGATCCTCGCTGGGGCGCTGCCGGCGGCGCTGATGGCGCTCGCGGCGGACGGGCTGCTGGGACTCGCCCAGCGGCGGTTCGCGTGGCGGGCGAAATGAGTCCTCACCCGCCGTCCCCCTCTCCCTGCGGGAGAGGGGGGACCAAGAGCGTGCCCCGCTGCCTCGGCCTGCTCGCGCTGCTGCTCACTGGATGCGCTCATCGCGACCGAATCGTGGTGGGCTCCAAGAACTTCACCGAGTCCGATCTGCTGGGCGAGATCGTGGCGCAGCAAATTGAGCGGCGCACGGCACTCCCGGTGGAGCGGCGCTTCCACCTGGGCGGCACGTTCGTGTGCCACCAGGCCATCACGTCGGGCCAAATCGATCTATACGTCGAGTACACGGGGACGGCCTACACCGCCGTGTTGAAGCGCGCGCCCGTCGCCGATCGCGACAGCGTTTACCGGACGGTCGCGCGCGACTATGAGCAGCGGTTCGGGCTCGCGTGGGGCAGGCCGTTCGGCTTCAACAACACGTTCGCCATCACCGTGCGGCGGCGCGACGCGACGCGCGACGGCCTGAAGCGCATCTCCGATCTGGCGCGGGTCGCCCCGCGCTGGAAGGCCGGATTCGGTTACGAGTTCCTGGAGCGCGCCGACGGGTTCCGGGGACTCGCGAGTGTGTACGGACTGCGGTTCGCTGCTCCACCCACCGCGATGGACCTGGGGCTGACGTATCGGGCGCTGGCGGAGGGGAAGGTGGACGTGATCGCCGGCAACTCGACGGACGGCCAGATCCAGGCCCTGGACCTCCTGGTGCTGGAGGACGACCGGCACTACTTCCCGCCGTATGAAGCTGCCCCGGTCATCCGCCAGGCAGCGCTCACAGGACACCCCGAGATCGCCGCGGCCCTCGCTCAGCTTGCGGGCAAGATTTCGGATGCCGAGATGCGACGGCTCAACGCCCTGGCGGACGTCGAGCACCGGGACATCGCGACCATCGCGCGCGACTGGCTGCGCGCCAGCCTGCCGTGAGGGTGGGTCCCCGCACGCAGCTGGTGCTTGCCGCCGCGTGCTTTTCGACGGCGGGGGCCGCGATCAAGTGGACCAACTTCAGCGCGTGGCAGGTTGCGGCGGTACGGGCGCTCGTGGCCATGGTGGCCATCCTCGCGCTGATTCCCGAAGCGCGCAGCCGCTGGAGCTGGCGCGTGGCGCCGGTGGGCGTGGCTTACGCGGCCGCGGGGCTGCTGTTCGTGTTCGCGAACAAACTCACCACGGCGGCCAACACCGTATTCCTGCAGGCGACGAACCCGCTGTTCGTGGTCGCGCTCGCGCCATGGCTGTTGCGCGAGCGCGTGCGCGGGGCGGATCTCGCGTTCATGGGTGTCCTGGCCGCAGGCCTGGCGCTGCTGTTCGTCGGCGGGCGGCGACACTTCGCGACCGCGCCGGACCCCTTGCTCGGCAACGTGCTGGCGGCGGGCAGCGCGCTGGCATGGGCGTTCACGGTCACGGGGTACCGCTGGCTGGCCCGCCGCGGCGTGGACCACGGCCCGATCGCGGCCGCGGCGGCCTGCGGCAACCTGCTTGTCTTCCTGGTTTGCCTGCCGGGAGCCCTTCCGCTGACACCCGGGCGCGCCACCGACTGGCTGATCGTGGTCTACCTCGGCGTGTTCCAGCTCGGCCTCGCCTACGTGTTCCTGTCGCGCGCCATCACCCGGGTGCCGGCGCTGGAGGCCTCGCTGTTTCTCCTGGTCGAGCCGGTGCTGAGCCCGGTGTGGGCCTGGCTCGCGCACGGCGAGACGCCGGGCCCGCTCGCGGTGGTCGGGGGAGCCGTCATCCTGACGGCGACGGCCCTCAAGGCTTGGACCGACAACCAAATGGTGGCGGCGTGAGCTCCCGTGCGGTCATCCAGACCTACTACATCATCACAGGACTCTTCAACCTGGCGATGTCGCTCATCTGGGGCATCGATACGCTCTTCAAGATGAGCGCCGGTCTCGACATCCAGCAGGTGCTGCTCACGAACGCCGCGTTCACCCTCGGATCGATGGTGTTCGAGGTCCCCACCGGCGTCGTGGCCGACACGTTGGGCCGGCGCGTATCTCTGCTGCTCTGCCTCGGCACGCTGTTCGTGACCACGCTCCTCTATGTGACTATCGCGTGGCGCGGCTGGGGATTCTCGGCGTTCCTGTGGGTCTCTGTGCTCCTCGGACTGGGCTACACGTTCTACACCGGCGCGGTGGACGCCTGGCTGGTCGACGCCCTCAAAGCCACGGGCTACACGGAACCGCTCGAGCGGGTGTTCTCGCGGGGACAGATGTTGTTCGGGGCCGCGATGCTCGCGGGCACCATCGGCGGCGGGCTGTTGGGCCAGATCCGCCTGGACATCCCGTACGTGGTGCGAGCCGCGCTGGTCGTACCGCTGTTCTGGGTGGCGTGGTTTCGGATGCCGGAGGTCGGGTTCACGCCGCGCGCGTTGCAGCTGCGGCGAGTGCCCGCCGAGCTGCGACGCGTGTTTGTCGAGGGGCTGCGGTACGGACTGAGCAATCCCGTCGTCCGGCCCGTGATGTTCGCGTCGCTCGTCTCGATGAGCTTCATGATCTTCGGCTTCTACACTTGGCAGCGTTACTTCCTCGATCTCTTGGGTCGGGATCTCGTGTGGGTGGATGGCGTGATCAGCGCGCTGGTCGGGCTGAGCCTGATCGTGGGCAATGCGCTCGTCGCGCCCCTCTCCCGCGTGGTGCGGACGCGGACCGGACTGCTGATGGTCTCGGTGGCGGTCCAGGCGGTGCTGGCCGTGGCGTGCGGCCTGCTCACGAATTTCTTCGTCGTCGTATCGCTGTACCTGTTGTACGGTGTGGCCATCGGACTCGCGATGCCCGTGAAACAGGCCTACCTCAACGCCCACATCCCCTCGGCCCAACGGGCGACGATCATTTCGCTCGACTCGATGTTCGCGAGCAGTGGCGGCGTGCTCGGGCAGACCGTGTGGGGCTGGGTCGCGCGCACGCGCTCGATCGGCACGGCGTGGGCGTGGAGCGGGCTGACACTGCTGCTCGGTATTCCGCTGTACTGGATGGCGCGGCGCAGGGATCGGAGGCTGGACTCGATAGGCTAGACGGCGAGACGGTCAGGGAGGCGGCTAGACGGCTAGACGTCTAGCGGGTTTGAGGAGCGAGGGCTCAGGTAGGCCTACCTCGAGCCTGGCTCCTACACGCCGCTAGCCGTCTCGACGTCTAGCCGTCTGCTCCTAGCCTTCTACTTGGTACTGTCCTTCTGTTCCTGCTTGTCCTCGTGCACGTCCTTCCGATCCTGCCGCAGATCCTTGCGATCCTTGTGTAAGTCGCGCACGTCCTGGCGGCGATCACGCCGGTCCTGCCGGATGTCACGGCGGTCCTGCCGCAGATCCTTGCGGTCCTGGCGCGCGTCCTTCAGGTCGCCGTTCTTGACGTCCTCCCGGATGTCCTTCCGGTCTTCACGGACATCCTTGCGATCCTGGTGGATGTCCTTCGTGTCTTGGTGGATGTCCTTCGTGTCTTGGTGGATGTCCTTGCGATCGCGGCGCACGTCGCGGCGGTCGTGACGGGCAGCTTTGCGAGCGGGCTTCGCGCCGCCTGAGGCCTGAGCCGACAGCACCGCAGGAGCGCTCAGCGCGAGCGCCAGTACGGCAAAAAGAGCGATATGACGTCGCATACATGGTCCCGGTTGGGGTTCGCAGGTAAGACCTGCTACCGGGAAGAGTGTTAACAGCGTGACGTGGGTCACACGCGCACACGCTAGCGCTGCCTGAACTTCGGTAACTCGCCGTGGTGACGCTGCAGATACTCCTCGTAAATGTGGCTGTCCGTGTAATCCCGAATCTCGCTGATCCGATCGCTCCGAAACTTGAGGATGCAGCACGTCCGCTGGTCCATCACGTCTTTCGGGTCGGACTTCAACCACGAGCGCTCGCGGAGCTCCACGATCACCCGATCTTCCGCCTCGTACCAATCGCGCCAGACGTCTTCGTGTCCCCAGTCGGCGGCGCCCAGTCCGGCCTCGCGGTTCCAGAGGGCATCGAGCACCGCCTCGCGGCCGCGCCATTCGCCGCCGATTCGGCGAGCGCCGGCCACCCAATAGACGATGTCATCCGTGAAGTAGCTCCCCGTTTCCGTTCGTTTCCCTCCGAACAGCGCCTTCTCGTACGCCTTGGCTATGTCCAGACGACGGCTCATACGGTCAGCTCCTCCGTTTGCTCCGGCTCGGGAAGGGTGCTCGCCTTGCGGCCGGCCCGCTCCATCGGCTTGTCCATCTCGGCCTTGTGCCGATCAATGATGGTCCAGAAGTCGAGCGCGCGGTCGAGTAGCTCACAGGAAGCTTCCTTGAGCGTGTCGCTGGTCCGCACCTGCCGCACGTTGTTCTGCATGTCCTCGGCATCCCAGCCGCGGGAGTGCGCGATGAACGGGAACGGTGGGAATACGAAGCCGAGCTCGGCCCAGAACGTGAACATGGCGCCCGCGACCGCCTGGATGTTGTCCTGGCCGCCAGTGATGATGAACGCCGCCACCTTGTTCCGGATCAGCACCTTGTCCTGAATCGTGACCTGGTTCTGCACGCAGTTCAGACGCTCGATCATTTTGTAATACAGCGACGACGCATTCCCCCAGCGAATGGGCGTGCCGATCAAGACCACATCGGCCCAATGCACTAACCCCTCGTACACTGCCGTGAGCTGATCCTCGGGATCGCGTTCCGTGATGGCGCAGGGCCACGTGCAGGCGCGCGCCGCCTTCGAGTAGTTGCCCTCACAGTGGCGGAACTTGAGGTCACGCAGCTTGATGTGCTGCGTATCGGCTCCGCGGCGCTTCGCCTGCTCCAGGGCGTGCTCGAGCAGCGCGTCCGACGTGGAGAAGCGCGGGTTCATATCGTCCATTGCCGTGGTGGAGATGACCAGCACACGGGGCGGCGCGCCAGCGGGCTTGGGGTCCGCCTCGAGCAGATGCGACGGCTTGTGCTTGACGAGCTTCCGCGGCATCACCGGCGGCGTCTGGACGTAGACGCCGTCGTCGCGCTCCTCGACGGCGAACACGGGGACCTGCTCTTCGTCGTAGCCTTCCGGGCCCTTGCCCGTGATGACGCTGTACTCCCAGGCGTGCCACGGACACATCACGAACTCGCCGTGGAGCCGGCCTTCGCTCAGCGGGCCGCCCTTGTGGTTGCAGCTGTTGCCGATCGCGCGGAACCGACCGTCATGTTTGAAGAGGGCGACCGACCAGCGGTCGAGCTTGAAGGCGGCGGGGACGCGAGCGAGCAGCTCGCGCTTGTCGCCGAGGCGGTGCCAGGTGGTCATGGGACGCATCCGTTAGAGGCAGTGTAGATTGTAGCCCGCATGAAAGACCGGAGCGAGATCGGGATCGTCGAGGCGACGGCCCGCTACGAGGCTTGGCTCGCCGAGCGGATTCCCCTCGTGAAGGCCGATCTCGAGCTCAAGCATCGGGCGATGAGCGCCGGGATATTTCCGTTCCTCCGTGCCACGTTCTACCGCTGGGCGCCTCGCTGGCGCGCGCTCGCGGGCGACGCCGCCGAGGCTCCGGCGGTGCTGGCCGTCGGCGACCTCCACGTGGAGAACTTCGGCACCTGGCGCGACGCCGAGGGGCGGTTGGTGTGGGGTGTGAACGATTTCGACGAAGCGTGGGCCCTGCCGTACACCAACGACTTGCTGCGGCTCGCGACCAGCGCCTTGCTCGCCCGCGAGTATCACGATCTGAGAATCGATGGCAAGGAGGCCGTAAGCGCGATTCTCGACGGTTACCGGGAGGCCCTCGAGAAGGGGGGACACGCGTTCGTGTTGGCTGAGCATCACACCGCGCTGCGCGAGATGGCCGTGTATCGACTGCACGATCCAGAGACGTTCTGGGACAAGCTCGAATCGCTCCCGACCGTCAAAACCCCCGTGCCGGCGGGCGTGCTGGCCTCGCTGCGGCGGGCCCTTCCCGAGGGCGATCTCAAGGTCAGGATCGTGCATCGCGTCGCCGGCCTCGGGAGCCTGGGGCGCCAACGGTTCGTCGCGCTGGCGGCGTGGCGCGGTGGGCGCGTCGCGCGCGAAGCGAAGGCACTGGCTCCTTCCGCTTGTGCCGTGGCGGTGAGCGGCGTCGGGAAGGCGGGGATGGTGCGGCGCGCGTGGTGGGTGCTGAGCGGCACGGCAGGGAAGATTCATTACGACGCGATGCTGCGTCGCGGCGTGCGCTGTCCCGATCCTTGCGTCAGCGTGGACGGTCCCTGGCTGGTGCGACGGCTCGCGCCGGACTGCTCGCGCGTGCGGTTGAACGAGCTGCCGCGCAAGCGCGAGGAAGCACGACTGTTGCATGCCATGGGTTGGGAGACGGCGAATGTCCATCTCGGCAGTCCCGGCGCGCGCGCCATCCGGCCGGACTTGAAGCGGCGCGACAAGCACTGGCTGTACGACGCGGCCCGCCGCCAGGCAGACGCGATCGACGACGATTGGGACGACTGGCGAAAGGCCAACCCGTGACGGCAACGCCCCGCTCGCGCTTCGCGGTCATTTTTTTCACGGTCCTCATTGATCTCATTGGGTTCGGGATCGTGATCCCGATCCTGCCGGTCTACGCCCTCAAGTTCGGGGCGCGGGGGATCGGCTACGGCGCGCTCGTATTCGTCTTCTCGGCTATGCAGTTCCTGGCGACGGCGCTGCTCGGCCGGCTGTCGGATCGGATCGGCCGCCGACCCATTCTGCTCACCACGATGGTGATCAACGCCCTGGGCTACGTTTTGTTCGCCTTCGCGCCTTCGTACGCGGTACTGTTCGTCGCCCGCGTGATCTCCGGGTTCGCGAGTGGCAACATCGCGGCGGCGCAGGCGTATATCGCCGACATTACGTCGCCGGCGGAGCGCGCCCGCGGCATGGGCGTCATTGGGGCCGCGTTCGGAATCGGATTCGTGCTCGGCCCCCTGATCGGCGGGCTCGCCGACCATTACTTGGGTCACATCGCGCCCGGGCTCATCGCCGCTGGGCTGTCGGTCGTCAACTTCTTCTCGGCGAGCGTCATCTTGCGGGAGTCGCTCGCCGTCGAGCATCGCACGACGCGGCCGTTGTTCGATTTCGGTCACATGGTGGAGGCGCTCGCGCGAAAGGAGCTGCGGCCGCTGATGCTCGTATGGCTGCTCGCGCCGTTCGCTTTCGCCGGGTATACCGTGGCCCTGCCGCTCCACACCGCTAAAGCGTTTGCCTGGGGAGCGAGGGAGCTGGGGTGGCTGTTCGTTCTCATCGGTGCGATCGCGGCGCTGGTTCAGGGCTTTCTGTTCGGTCGGATTGAGCGGCACACCGGCGCGCGCGTCCTGCTCATCGTCGGGTTGTTCGGGATGGGAGTGAGTATCGCAGCGCTGCCGTGGGCCGGCACCAGTCTGCTGGTGTACGCCTGGACGGTCCCGCTCGCCTTCACGAACAGCCTGTTCGCTCCCGCAGCCTCGGGTCTGGTGTCCGTGTACGCGGACCCGACGGAGCAGGGCACGATCCTCGGGGCGGCCCAGGCGTTCGCCGCGCTGGGCCGCAGCTTCGGACCGCTCGCCACTGGTTTGGCATATGACGCGCTCGGCCAGGGAAGCACGTTCCTCCTGGCAGGAGGGGTGATGTTGTTGGGCGGACTGGCGGCGCTGCGGTTGCCGAAGAGTGAACAGAAGCACGTGGCACGGGCGGAGGCTATCAACACCTAGGCGTACCTAGCCTGCCTGCTGTTTCGTGCTCCATATTCTCCTCACCCCCCAGCAGGAGCCGCATGCGCCCATGCGCGTGTACAAGACACCGGAGATCCGCAACGTGGCGGTCGTGGGCCACGGCGCGAGTGGAAAGACCTCCCTGGTCGACGCCCTCGCGTTCGTGGCCGGCACGAGCAAGCGCCACGGATCCGTGAAGGACGGCACGGCCCTCACCGACTACACCCCCGACGAAATCGAACACAAATACTCCATCAATCTCGCCCTCGCGGTCGCGGAATGGATGGACGCGAAGCTCAACCTGATCGACACGCCCGGCTACCTGGACTTCACCGGTGAAGCGCTGGCGGGCGTGTACGCGGCGGACGGCGCCGTGGTGGTCGTCTCCGCCACGGGCGGCGTCGAAGTGGGCACGGAAAAAGTCTGGGACTACTGCGAAAAACGGGAGATCCCGCGCCTGTTCTTCGTCTCGCTGATGGACAAGGAGCACGCCGACTTCGAGAAGGTCTACACCCAGATCAAAGAGCGGCTCACACCTAAGGTGATCCCGGTGGAAATCCCCGTGGGCGAAGGCCCCGAGTTCCACGGGATCATCAACCTGTTCTCGAAGCAGTGCCACCTGTACAAGAAGGGCACGAAGGCCGGCGAGTACGAGGAAGGGGACGTGCCGCCCGAGTATCGGGCACGGTTCGAGCGCTACTCCAAGGAGCTGATCGAGCGGATCGCCGAAACAGACGATACACTGCTCGAGCGGTACCTGGGTGGTGAGGAAATCGGGCGGGACGAGGCGATCGCCGCCATGAAGGCGGGGATGCTGCAGGGCGAGCTGTTTCCGCTGTTCTGCGGCGCCGCCGAGCTGACCTACGGGACGCGCGCCCTGCTGTCGAAGCTCGTGGAGCTGATCCCCGCGCCCAACGAGCGGCCGCCCATGGAGGCGCAGCGGTGGGGCAGCGCGGAGCGGGTGACCCTCAAGTCCGAGGACGCGGGGCGCTTTGTGGCGCAGGTCTTCAAGACCATCTCCGAGCCGCACGTGGGGGACGTGACGTTTTTCCGGGTGCACTCCGGGACCGTGAAGAACGGGCAGGACGTGTACAACGCGCCGCGCGAGGCGGTCGAGAAGTTGAACCACCTGTGCGTCACGGTAGGGAAGGACCGGATAGAGATCCCCGAGCTGCACGCGGGGGACATCGGCGTCGTGGCCAAGCTGCGAGACACGCACACCAACGACACGCTCTCGACCAAGGACCACGCGATCGTGCTCCCCAAGATCCCGTTCCCCGAGCCGGTGATCACCGAGGCGATCGAGGTGAAGCAGCGGGGCGAGGAGGAAAAGCTGTCGAACGGGCTGCACAAGCTGCACGAGGAGGATCCCACGTTTCAGCACGAGTTCAACGGCGAGCTGGGGCAGACGCTGATCCGCGGGCTGGGGGAGCGCCACCTCGAGATCATCGTCGGAAGGCTGGCCCGCAAGTTCGGCGTGCATGCCGTGATCGGGAAGCCGAAGATCGCGTACCGCGAGACGTTCAAGGCGCGGGCCGAGGGGCAGGGCAAACACAAGAAGCAGACGGGCGGCCGCGGCCAGTACGGCGACTGCTGGATCCGGATCGCGCCCTTGCCACGGGGATCGGGGTTCCAGTTCCTGGATGAGATCGTAGGCGGGGTGATCCCACGGCAGTACATCCCGGCGGTCGAGCGCGGCATCCAGGAGGCGGCGGCGCGGGGCCCCGTGGCCGGCTATCCCGTCGTGGACTTCAAAGTGGAGCTGTACGACGGCTCCTATCACGATGTGGACTCGAACGAAATGTCGTTCAAGATGGCGGGCATTCTGGCATTCCGGAACGTCAGTCCTAACTGCCGGCCGGTGCTGCTCGAGCCGATCCTGGAGCTCGACGTGTCGACGCCGGACGACTACCAGGGCGCCGTGATGGGCGATCTGTCCTCGCGGCGGGGCCACATCCTCGGCACCGAGCCCGACGGCCGCTTGGTGAAGGTCAAGGCGCTCGTCCCCGAGGCCGAGCTGGACCGCTATGCCACGACGCTGCACTCGATCACGCACGGGCGCGGCACGTATCGGTCGAAGTTCCACGTATACCAGGAGGTCCCGCCTGACGCCGCGCAGAAGGTGGCGGAGGTGCGGAAAAAGGAGCTGGAGGAGGCGAAGGCCTAGCGGGGTAGAAAGGGACCCATGAAAACCACACTGCTCTGCCTGCTCATTGCCGCCCTCGGCGCCGGATGCCTACGCGTGGACCATACACCGCCCGCGTCGGACACGTCTGCGGTGCGCGAGACGACCGCAACCCCAACCCCCGCAACCCCCGCGCCGGCCGCGGCGCCCGCGGCCGCACCGGCTCCCGGCGCGACGAAGCTGGCCGTGGTGGAGGGGTTTCTCACGCCGGAATCCGTGCTGCACGACCCGGTGCAGGACATCTACTTCGTCTCGAACATCAACGGCGGTCCCACGACGAAGGACAACAACGGATTCATCAGCCGGGTACGGCCGGACGGCGCTGTCGAGAACCTCAAGTTCATCGAGGGGGGCCATGGCGGCGCGACCCTCAACGCCCCGAAGGGGCTGGCCATCCGCGGGGACACGCTGTGGGTAGCGGACATCGACGTGGTCCGCTCGTTCGACGCGAAGACCGGCGCCCCGAGGGACAGCGTGAGCCTGGCCGGCCTGGGCGCCGTATTCCTGAACGACATTGCGATCGCGCAGACCGGCGCGCTGTACATCACCGACACCGGCATTCGGTTCGACGACGTGGGCAACATGCTCCACCCCGGCCCCGACCGGATCTTCCGGATCGGCACGGACCGGCAAGTGACCGTGGCGGTGCGGGGTGACACGCTGGGCCGGCCGAACGGGATCACGCTGGACTCGGTGGGCAAGCGGTTCATCGTCGTGCAATTCGGGGGGCGCTCGGTGCTGGCGTGGAAGCCGGGCGACAAGGCGCCGAGTGTAATCGCCAAGGGCCCGGGCGGGTTCGATGGCGTGGAGATCGCCGGAAGCAGGCTGTTGGTCTCGAGCTGGGCCGATTCGACGGTGTCGAGCTACGAGACCGGACAGGAAGTGAAGGTGATCACCGGCGTGCCCAGCCCGGCGGACATCGGCTACGACGCCAAGCGCAAGCGCGTACTGATCCCGGTCTTCTCAGGGAACCGCGTGGAGATCTGGCAGCTGCCCTGAGCCGGCGACCGCCAGCACCGCAGCGCCTCTCAGCGTCCCCGCCCTCAGCCGCTCGAGCGCGTCGTTCGCCCGCTCGAGCGGGTACGGCTCGATCTCGGTTCGCACGGGGACCTGCGGCGCCAGCGCCAGAAATTCCTCGCCGTCCTTCCGCGTGAGGTTCGCCACCGACCGGACCACCCGCTCTCCCCAGAGGATCTCGTAGGGGAACGACGGGACATCGCTCATGTGGATTCCCGCGCAGACCACCGTGCCGCCTTTCGCAACCGCGCGCAGCGCGGCCGGAACCAGGGCGCCGACCGGAGCGAAGATGATCGCGGCGTCGAGCGGCTCGGGAGGCTGGGCGTCCGACGGGCCGGCCCATTCGGCCCCGAGCTGCCGGGCGAACTGCTGTGCCTCGGCGTCTCCCGCACGCGTGAACGCGAACACGCGCCGTCCCTGATAGCGCGCCACCTGCGCCACGATGTGCGCCGCCGCGCCGAAGCCGTACAGCCCGAGCCGTCCGGCGTCGCCTGCGGCGACGAGCGAGCGGTATCCGATGAGGCCCGCGCACAAGAGCGGCGCCGCTCGAAGGTCCGAATACTCGTCGGGAACGTGGAACACGAAGCGCGCGTCCGCCACGGTGTACTCGGCGTAGCCGCCGTCGATCTGGTAGCCGGTGAAGCGCGCGCGGTCGCACAGGTTCTCACGCCCGGCGCGGCAATAGCGGCACTCCCCGCAGCTCCAGCCCAGCCACGGAACCCCGACCCGCTGTCCTGTTGTGAACCGATCGACGCCTGCACCGATCCGCGCGACTGTGCCGACGATCTCATGGCCCAGGACGAGCGGCAGCGTGGGATTGGGGAGCTCGCCGTCGCATAGGTGCAGGTCGGTACGGCACACGCCGCAGGCTTTGACGGCGAGGAGGACCTGGCCGGGGCCGGGCTCGGGAATCGGGGTGTCGGCGAGCCGCAACGGGCGGCGCGGTGCGTCGAGTAGCATCGCTCGCATGCTACTCCCAACCTTCTTCTTTCACCTCCGCGAGCACCGATTCCAACAGGTTGAGCTCGAGCCGCTTCGGCTTCGCCGGCAGGTCCAGCGTCACCTCGGTCAGCGGCCCGGTCACGCCCAGCCGCACGAGCGCGTGCATCGTCGTGTCGACGAACGTGATCCTGAGAGGGACCGGCATGGTGAAATCCGTGGGCACATCCTCTTGTCGAACGCGCACCTGAAGGGCGTAATGGCCGGCCTGGCCTCCTTGGGCCGGCTCGGCGTGCCAGGAAATGACATAGGTAGGAATGGCCGTGCCGTCGACCCACTCGTTGAAGAACCAGTTCATATCCGTCCCAAGGTGCCGCTCGACCACCCGCTGGAAGTCCCGCGTCGACGCCCGGCGGCCGCGATACTGACCATAGAAGTCCCGCATCGTGGCGATGAAGGCGTCCTCCTGCATGGTGCGGAGGTTGAGCATGAGGTTCCGGAGCATGTGGAGCACCCAGGCGCCCTTGTGGTAGGTCGTGAGCGTGGCGTCCCGGGCGTTGAGTTGTGCCGAGCGTGTGCCGATGGCGATCGGTGGCGCGTCATTGCGGCGTGCTCGGATTTCCTTGCGCCAGTGCTTCAAATGCCGGAAGAACTTCGGGTTGTCCCCGAGCACGAGCTGCATGTACCACAGGCCTGAAAACTCTGCGAACCCCTCCGAAAGCCACCAGTCCCGGTAGCCGGCCGGCTCGACCCCGATGCCCCACCACTGGTGGGCCATCTCGTGGGCGCGGAGGATTTCGTCGTAGCCGCTGTCGCTCATCGCCTGGAACGTCCAGACCGGCAGGTAGATGAGGCCGGGGAAGGCTTGCCCGTAGGGGAACGGGATCTCCGCGGCGTGGTAGCCGTCGAACAGCGGCGGGCCGTAGACGCGGGTGAAAAACGCGAGGCTGTTCGCCACGTCCGCGCCGACCTCCTGCTCGGGTGAGCGCTGCGAGAGGAATCTCGATACCCAGGCATCAGATGCGCCGAGCTCATCCCGCAACGACATGAAGAACTTGTCGAGTCGCCGATGCGCCTCACCGTTCGTGTGGACGGTCACGGGCGGGATGCGCGGGTCGTTGATGTTGAATTCGTCGACTTCGCCCAGGCTGAAGCACACCTGGTCGGCGGGCCGCTGGGTGACCCAGTGGGACGTCACGACGTCGCCCTCGAGTCGTGAGTCCACCCGCTTGCCGATGCTCGCGAGGCGATACCGCTTGGGCGAATGAAACGTCAGGTCCACGTCCGCCGCCTGTGTCCCATAGCGTGGGAACCAGCTGTAGGACGTCTTGACAAACAGCCACTGATCTGGCGTCAAGGGTATCCGCATCTTGATCCGGGCCGGCCACAACCGCGATACGTCTTGCACGATCGACGTGTAGCCGATCAGGTCGCCATGATAGGCGACGCGCAAAGCGAGCGTGTCTCCAGGGCGCGCCGCAGGGTCGAACCGAACCCAGAGCTCCGAGGTCTTGCCCGGGCGGAAGAAAGTGACGGTCCGGCCGCCGCCCTCCTGCAGCGAGTCCACGTCCAGGTCCGAAAGCAGGTAGAAGCGGGCCCAGCGGACCACGCGGCGGGCGGTGAGCCGCACCGTGGCCGTCGCCGAGAATCCGAGCCCCTTTGCGATCGTCGCCTCGATTCGGTAGGCGTCGAGCTTGAGCGCGTCTCGTCGCCCCGGCGCCGCCGTGGTGTCGTTCAGGTCCTCGGCGCGCCGGAACTCGGACACCACCTGCACTTTCGCTCCCTCGCGACCACCGCGCAGCAGCGTGACGGGCTCTTCGTCCTCGGGATCGACCATGAACATCAGGTCCTCACCGTGCTCACGCTTGACGTGCGCATAGAAGAACCCGTCCGCATCGCCGTTCAGCAACGCCTTCATCAGCGTGGGTTGCTCGACCTCATGGCCGTCAACCAGGTGGTCGATCGCGTCGCGCAGGACGCCGGAACCCTGGCTCACAACGGGTTGCGCGCCGAAGGTGAGCTGCCGCTCGACCTCGGCCAGGGTGGAGTCGGTGAAAATGAACGCCACCGCCGAGATCGGCGCATTCACGGTGGAATCCTCGAGCAGGCGCTTCAACTCCACCCGTTCGACGGCGAGCGGCGGTGTCACCGAGACGGAGCCACGTCCCACGAACACCGCTCCGATCGTGCGACCAGCCACTGGCGACGCGAGAAAGAGGTTCCCGTCCTCGAGGTGGAACGTGATGACGTCGCGTCGCAGCGTCAGGTTCCGCACCGGCGCGACCCGATCGCCCCGTGGCTCCATCTTCCGCAGCCCGTCGAACACGGGCTCATAGCGCACTACACTCGTGTCCGGTCGCTGTGGGCTGGCGAGCGCGAACGGACTGCAGCGGAACAGCAACGTGGCTGTCAGGAGGGACAAAGCAGCAGTCAAGCGGACCGCCCCGAGAGGGATTCAGGAAATGTGGTGTACGCCCGTCGATTCAGTGAGGGCGTTTTTGCGGCACGGAGGGGTGGACATGCGACGGCTACTCCACGAGCACCGGCTCGAACTCGGTCGGCGGCTGGCGCTCGGCGGCGCCCGGCTGCCGGTAGACGTACCGCTTCCCCGCGTAGTTCCTGAGCACCACCGCGTCGTCGCTGATCGACTCGACGTACTCCGGCAGTAAGGGGATCTTTCCGCCGCCTCCTGGCGCGTCGATCACGAAGTGCGGCACCGCGAGCCCCGAGGTCCAGCCGCGCAGCGCGCGGATGATCTCCAGGCCCTTCTCGACCGTCGTGCGGAAATGCTCCGCCCCCGCCACCTGGTCGCACATGTAGATGTAGTACGGCCGCACCCGCGCGGCGAGCAGCTTGTGCATCAGCCGCTTCATCACCTCGGGATCGTCGTTCACGCCCTTCAGGAGCACCGTCTGGCAGCCGAGCGGGATGCCGGCGTCGGCGAGGCGTCCGAGCGCCGCCACCGCCGCGGGCGTGAGCTCGTCGGGGTGATTGAAGTGGGTGTTGATGTAGAGCGGATGGTATTGCTTCAGTATCGCGCACAGCTCGGGCGTGATCCGCTCGGGGAGATGACACGGCACCCGGCTGCCGATGCGGAGGACCTCGAGATGCGGGATGGCCCGCAGGCGCTTGCACAGGTCTTCGATGCGCCGGTCGGAGAGCAGCAGCGGATCCCCGCCCGACATGATCACGTCGCGGATCTCGACGTGCTCCTCGAGGTAGCGGAACGCCGACTCGAGCTCCGCCATGGGGATCTTTTCCGGGTCGCCCACTTTGCGCCGGCGCGTGCAGAAGCGGCAATACGCGGCGCACACGGGCGACACGAGGAACAGCGCGCGGTCGGGGTAGCGGTGGGTGATGTTGGGCACCGGCGAGTTGGCGTCCTCGGCGAGCGAGTCCACCAGGCCGTCGTGCACCTCGAGCTCCTGCAGGTCGGGCACGTACTGACGCCAGATGGGGTCGCCCGGCGACTTGATGAGGTCCACCATGGCGGGGGAAATCCGGAATTCGAAATTCTCCGCCGCCTGCCGCAGCCGGTCGAGGTCGGGAAAGTGCTCGGCGCCGAACCGGGCGACCAGCGCTTCGAGCGAGGCGATGCTTTGCTTACGCAGTAGCTGTTGCCAAGACTCCATGCGTCAGATCCTTGAGATAGATCACCAGGTCGTCGCCGGGGGCGTAGTAGCCCGGGAGCCGGGCCCCCTGGGTGTAGCCGCGCCGCTCGTAGAAGGCGCGGGTGGGCGCGTAGTCGGTGCGGGACGACGTCTCGACGACGATCAGTCGTCCCCTGTCCGTCCTCAGCCGGTCCTCGACCGCGCGCAACAGCTGGGTGCCGAGCCCCTCGCGCTGCCGGGCGGGGTCGACGACGATCCAATACAGGTCGAAGGTCCCCTCGGTCCCCGGCGTCGGCCCCCAGCACGCGTACCCGACGAGGCGGTCATCCGCATATGCGCCCAGGAAGCGGTAGTCGTCGTCGCCCGCGAGGGCGTCGTCGAGCAGCTCCACGGCGATGGCGACCTCGTCCGGCCGGAACAGGCCGGTGGCCGCCGTGAGCCGCTCAAGCGGTGCGCGTTGCGCGTGACCGACGGGACGGAGCGAGCAGCTCACGCGCCGCCTTGGCGCCCTGCGCCTCGCGGAGGGCGACCTCGGCGATCCGGCGTACCAGCTCCGCGTAGTCCCAACCGGCGACCTTCGCCATACGGGACAGGCCGGCGTCGTCGTTCAGATCCGGATTGGGGTTGACCTCGAGCACCCAGGGCCGGCCCTGGTCGTCCACGCGGAGATCGACCCGGCCGTAGCCCTTTCCCTGCATGGTCCGCCACGCGAGGTCCGCGACCCGAACGAGGCGATCGGCGAGCTTCTGCGGGATGGCGGCCGGACACTGGGGCACCGAGCCGAGGTCGTCGGCGGAGCCGATCTCCCACTTCCCGGCGTACGTGAGGATGGGCCACGCGCCCTCGGGCATGCGGCTGAAGTCGATCTCCGCGATCGGCAGGACGCGGCTCCCGACGAAGCCGACGTTGAACTCGCGGCCGCCGATGTACTCCTGGACGAGCACTTCGTCGAACTGCTCCGTCATGGCCGCGAGACGCGCGCGCAGCGACTTCCGCTCGCTCACGACGGAACCTCGGTCGAGGCCCGCGCTGGCGTCCTCGCTCGCCGGCTTGACGATGGCGGGCAGCGGGAAGTCGTCCTCGATTTTGCCCTGCGCCACGGTCCAGCGGGGAATGGGGATCCCGGCCTGCTGGAGCAAGGCGTTCGCGACAGGCTTGCGACGGCATGCGGCGATGGTCCAAAGGCTCGCCCCGGTGATGGGAATTCCCGCGAATTCGAGCGTCCCCACGACGTGCTCTTCCCACTCGCTCTTCCCGTGGACCCCTTCGCACAGATTGAATACCAGGTCCGCCCGGCGGGCCACTTGGAACCAGCGCATGTCGTGGCGGACCGGGACTTTGCGGATCGCGTGGCCCATCGCGGCGAAGATCGCGCCGATTTCGTCGACGGCCTTCATCACGCCCCGGATGTCCTCCGGCGTCCAGTCTTCGGCCCCCGGGTCGAACAGAATGGCGATCTTCACGCGCCCACCACGGCTCGTTGGTGGGCGGACGCGGCGCGACGGGGTCCCGCCTCCAGGGTCAACTCCAGTCCTGTCAGCCGGCGCCAGGCGATGCGGACCACTTCCTGGATGAGCTCGTCGTAGCCGAACCCCGCAGCGCGCGCCGCCTTGGGGAAGCAGGAGTTCATGGCCGGATCCGGAATGATGCCCGGCAACGGGTTCAGCTCCAGGACGTTCGGGACGCCGAACCGGTCCACCCGCAGGTCCACGCGGCACCAGTCGCGGCAGCCGAGCGCGTGGTAAGCGTCGAGCGCGGTGCGCTCGATTTCGCGGTACAGCCCCGCCTCCACACGAGCCGGGCACTCGAAAATCGCAAGCGGTGCTTCCGGCCGGTCCCACAACCACTTCGCTTCGTAGCCGTACACCGGCGGCGCGCCTTCAGGCAATGCCGAGAAATCGAATCCGATGACGGGGAGGCAGTAGGCGTCGGCACCGTTCCCGAGGATGGCAACGGTGAACTCGGGGCCTGGGAGGTACGTCTCGACCAGCACGGGCTCGGCGTAGCGCTCGAGCAGGAAGCGGGCGCGCTCCCGCAGCGCCGCGGCGTTCGCGCACAGGTTGCTGGCGAACACGCCCTTTCCGGATCCCTCGGCGACCGGCTTGACGAACACGGGGTAGGTCAGCGCCATGCGCTCGATCTGTTCCGGCGTCTCGATGCAGGTGAACGGAGCCGTGGGGACACCGCGGTACGCGAGCGTCTCCTTGGTCCGACCCTTGTGCAGCGACAGCGCCAGCGTGAGCGGGTCCGATCCCGTGTACGGGATGTTCAGGTATTCGCAGATCGCGGGGACGAGCGCTTCGCGGCTCTGGCCGTGGAGGCCTTCGGCCATGTTGAAGACGAGATCGGGGCGGGCGAGGACGACGTTCTGCGGAAAGAATTGATCGGCTTCGAGTCGGATGACGTTGCCGAAGGGACCGAGAGCCTGTTCCACCGCTGCGATGGTGGATGGGTCGTCCCACTCGGCGAAGGAGTCGCCGGTGCTGTCGGCGGGCTTTTCGTTGTATGCGAGACCGATGCGCATGTGGTCTCGGGTGACCTCCTACAAAAAAAGGCCGCTCGTGCGGTCTGTCGATCGAAACGCGTTGTCGAGTAGACAATAAAGAAGACCGGAGCGATGCGCAATAGGCAAAACAGAATTTTTTTCGGAGTCGACGCGCGTCAAACTTTGTGGTACGCGACGCGCGCGGCGTCGTGTTTGTCGTCGGCGAGATAAATCTCGAAATCGGCGAACAGCGCCGGCGCTTCGCGCTGCAGGACGCGCAGACACGCGACCGCCATGCGCCGGATCTCGAGCTCCGCGCCCTCGCCGGTGCGCAGCTCGAGCATCGTGCGCCACGCGCGGGCGTTCCCCGACACGACGATCTTCACCTCGGTGGCGTTGGGAAGGACGCTGCGCGCCGCTTCGCGCGCCACCTTGCGCCGGTGCACCTTGTCCGCGATCCACGCATAGCGTTGCATCAACGCCTCGACCGCGCGCACGTAGGCCGCCTGAGCATCCGTCACTTCCTTCTCCCAGGTCGCCTCGAGCGCCGGGTCGCCCAGCATCGCCGGGGGAAGGACGAAGGCGGCGTGTGACTCGTCCACGTAACGCTGCGACAGCTGGGAGTAGCCGAACCCGGCGCGGTGTCGCACCAGCTCGTGCGAGCAGGAGCGCGAGATTCCCTCGATCAAGAGCACGTACACCGCGTGCTCTAGCACCGAGCCGTGGCCCTGTTTCTTGATGTTCTCGAGGTAGTCGGCCGTCGAGCGGTTGGCCGGGTTGTGCTGGCTCATGTAGCAGATCCGGCCGGCGAATTCGGCGAGACGCTCTCCGGCTGAGGCGTTGCCCTGCCATTGCACGCGGAGGTGCTCGGGCTCGAGGAACTCGGGCCGGGCGATCAGCGTGACGCGAGGGGCGCGGAAGACTTCCATTTGGGGGCGAGGGGCTAGGGTTTGGGGGCTCGGGTTGCCAGATCGAGCTTTGGTGTCGCCCACCCGGCGTTGCGCTCCATGTCCCGCAGCCGGGCGGCAATGTCATCGGGAATGGGCGCCGCCTCCGGGCCGACCTTGAGATCGGCGAGCGGTGCCCAATCAGCCGAGGGGATTATAACACCGGGGTTGAGCGCGCAGCGCGGGTCGTAGCGGTGCTTCAGCTCGCGGAACAGCGCGGTGATCTCCGGACCGTAGAATCGTTCCAACAGCCCGGCCCGCAGCCGGCCGACCCCGTGCTCGCCGCTCGGCGTCCCGCCCAAGCGGAGCAGCAGCTCCGCCGCGTCGCCGTAGAGCGCCGCCAGCGCATCCCGCCAGCCGGCGATCGTCAGGTCGGGGAGCGCGTTCACGTGCACGTGGCCGTCCCCCGCGTGCCCGAAGATCGCCACGGGAATGCCGCGTCGCTCCGCCGCCGCGCGGATGCCCGCGATGTAATCGGCCAACCGCTCGAGCGGCACGCACCCGTCCTCGACCACCTGGAGCGAGCGTCGGGTTTCCGGGAGACTGGCCAGGGCGGGGCTCGCCAAGCGGCGCACCGCCCACAGCGCGTCGAGGCTCGCCCGGTCGACCGCCGTCGCGACGTGCACCGTGCTGGCGCGCAGGCCACGCACGGCGTCGCCGACCACGCCTCGGGCTGCCGCCTGCGTCTCACGCTCGAACTCGATCAACAGGAGTCCCTCGAGCGCCTCGGGCAAGTCGGGGCACGTGCCCGCCTCCCGCACGAAGTCGAGCAGCGTCCGGTCCAGCAGTTCGACTGCCGAAGGGTTCAGGGCCACGAGGTACGGGACGGCCTCCGCGAGCCGCCGCAGGTCCCCGAACCCGAGGGCGGCGCCCGCCACGTCCGCCGGGATCGGCTCGAGGCGCCACTCGACTGCCGTGATGAAGGCGAGCGTCCCCTCCGACCCGACCAGGAGATCGAGCTCGTCCCCCGACTCGGCGAAGTGGTGCAGCGCGTACCCCGCCGAGTTCTTGCGGGTCTTCGGAAAGCGGGTCTCGACCAGACGACGCTGGTCGGCCGACAGCGAGAACCGCGCTCCGCTCCCCGCTCCCCGAACGATCCGGCGCGCTTCGCCCTCGGCGTCGATGATCTCGATCGCCTCGATCCAGCTCCGCACGCTGCCGCACCGCACCGAGCGCGGCCCCGCTGCATTGGTGGCGACCATGCCGCCCGATGTCGCAAACGACCCGGAGGAAGGGTCGGGGGGGAGCCGCAGCCCGAAGGGACGCGCGGCCGCGGTCACTTCAGCCCAGGTTGCGGAGGCGCCGGCCCACAGCCTCCGGCGCGGCCAATCGGGCGCGGTCCAGTGGAATCCCTGGCTCAGGTCCACCACGACGCCGCGCCCCACGCTCCCGCCCGCCATCCCGCTCCCCGCGCCCCGCGGCACGAGCGCGGTGCCTGTCGCGCCGGCCCATCTAACGAACTGCTGCAGCTCCTCCACGCCCCGCGGCACGGCGACCGCTGCCGGGAGGATCCGATAGACCCCGGCGCCTTCCGAGTATGCGGCTCGGATCCGGAGGTCGGTGAGCAGGTTCGGGCTCGGGCTCAAAACGGGTGCGTGGTGCGTGGTAAGTGGTTATTGACGGGAACATACCACGCACCACTCACCACGCACTACGTCGCGCTTGACACCACCATCTGTGCGGGTGATGCTTGACGCCCGTATGACCGCCCACGCGCCCCGCGCCCAACTCATCCATATCGAGACCGATCGCCGCCTCGGTCACGAGTGGGACGAGTGGGACGGACGGCCGCTCCCCGGGAACGGGGACTTTTCGGCGCCGCCGGGAGTGTTTTTCCGCTTCGCCGCACTGACCATCGCCCTAGGCATGACGGTGGCGGCCGCGCTCATCTACCTGCTTGCCCCACGACTCGGCGCGCTGTGGCCCATGCTGCCCCGCGTCCTCTGGCTCACCCTGGGTGCAGCCGCGGCGGCGACGTGGCTGTGGTTCGGGACCCTGCTGCTTTCCTTTTATGGGGGGATGCTCGCCCTGCCCGAGCGCGTGCTCGAGCGGGGCCCCTATCTCCGCCTGATGAGCCTCACCTCCTACGTCTCCCGGGCATTCGGGAAACGGGATTGGGTGGAGCACGCGGCCATCGATGTATACAACACGCTCGCGGAGCGCCGCGGCCGAACGGTGGGCAGGGGCGAGCTGCTGGTTCTGATCCCCCGCTGTCTGTCCAAGCAAGCGCTCGACGGCGTGCTGGCGATCGCCGGACGCTACGAGGTGCCGGTGTTCGTGGCGACCCGGGGGCAGCTCGCGCGGCGGGTCATCCGCGAGCGCCGGCCCCGCGCGGTCGTCGCGGTGGCGTGTGAACGGGACATGATGACCGGGCTGCGCGACGTGGCCGGCCGGCTGCCCGTGCTCGGGCTCACCATGCGCCTCCCCAACGGACCGTGCCGCGACGCGATGCTCGATCTCGACGTGATGGAGCAGTGGGTGAAGGGATTGGTGGGCGCGTAGCGCTCCCGCGCTAGCGGGCGGCCTTCGGTACTCCGAATCTCTCCTTGAGCTTGTCCACGAACCGTGCTGCGATCAGGTAGCCCTCATGCTCTTTCGGCGCGATCACCTCGAGATCGCGCTCGGGGCGTGACGGATCGTAGCGCGGCCGGTACACCGGCTCGACGGTGAGCCGCGTTTGGCCCGGCACCCACGGGTCGGCCCAAAAACGGATCTTCACGGTGGCGGCCAGATTCGTGATCTCGCGCTCGTGACGCCGAGTGCGATGGGCCTGCGTGTCGTGCCACGCCGTCTCGACGTAGCCGTCCCGTACGTTGGCGTGCGCGACCTCCAGGCTCTCAGCCGGCACCAGGCTGTCGAGCACCGCGGTGACCCGTTCCGGTCGCGCATCGAGGATAATGACCAGCGCGCGCGGGTCGGGCCGGAAGTCGGGGCGGGTGGTAACGGGGGTGCACGACAGCAAGAGGGCGACCACCAGACCGCCTGACCGGCGCATTTAGTGTTTGTGCGGCGGCGTGCCGGGCGCGTGCGTGTGCCCTGGGGCCTTCGCCGAGTCCGCTGGCGCTTTCGCCGAGTCCCCATGCTCGTGTTCCTCGGCCTCGCCGGCCTCGTGGTGATGCCCCGCCTCCCGGTTCTCCATCTCAACCTGCATCAGGACGTTGGGAATACCAGCCGCGTGCTCGAACATCAGCTTCCCGCCCAGCACACCGGTCCAGACGACGGTCACGAGCCCGGCGAGGCTCAAGACGCGCAGCCCCACCTCTTCGGCGCTCGTCAGTTTGGCGCGACGGTACAGCTTCCACGTGAGCACCACCGTGAAGATGCCCATGGTGGTGAGGGCCAGGGTCTCGTGCGACTCCATCAGCTCGTGAATCGCTTCGCCGTGCTCGATCACGTGCTCCGCGTTGAGGCCGGCGAGCACGGCGACCCACCCTCCGATCACTCCGGCCCACAGGGTCCAGAGCGCCGCCGATTTGAGGGAATCGCGCTTCGTGGCCCAGGCGCCGAAGTCGAACAGCACCGTGACGAGGAGCAGCGCGGCGGGAAAATCGTTCACCGCCGCGTGGAAACGGGGCCAGTCGTAGCCGAACATGCGGATCCTTGGGAGTGAGGGTTGGAGCGCGCGTCAGACGCCGAGCGCGAGCACCTTGGGTGGATCGACGGAATAGTCGTAGAAGCCCTTGCCGCTCTTCCGGCCGTTCATGCCGGCCAGCACCATGCGCTTGAGGAGCGGGGGCGGGGCGTAGCGTTGCTCGCGGTACTCGGTGAACATGATCTCGGCGATCTTGTAGGTCGTATCCAGGCCCACGAAGTCGAGCAGGGTGAGCGGCCCCATCGGATAGCCGCAGCCGAGCTGCATTGCCTTGTCGATGTCCGGGACGCTTCCCACGCCGCGCTCGACCGCTCGAATCGCGTCCAGCAGGTACGGCACCAGCAGCAGATTCACAATGAACCCGGAGTTGTCCTTCGCGACCACGGGCTCTTTGCCGAGCGATTTGGCGAACGCGAAAGCGCGCCGCAGCGTCTCCTCTGAAGTGGTCACGGTCCGCACCACCTCGACGAGGGGCATGAGTGGCACAGGGTTGAAGAAATGCAACCCCACGAAACGGTCGGCGCGCTTCGTGGCTGCCGCCATCGCCGCGATCGTGAGACTCGACGTGTTCGACGCGAAGATGGTGGAAGGGCCGCACAACCCGTCGAGCTCTTTCCAGAGGGCGTTCTTGAGCTCCAGGTCCTCCGTCACGGCTTCGACCACGATGTCGCACGCCTTCAGGTCGGCCGTGGTCGTCGTGAAGTGCAGGCGCTTGAGGGTCGCATCGCGGTCTGCGGCCGAGACCTTCCCCTTCTCCACGAACTTCGCGAGCGATTTCTCGATCCCGGCGCGTGCCTTGTCCCACACCTGCTGGGACACGTCGCGCACGGTCGTGTCGTATCCCGCCGCCGCAGCCGCCTGGGCGATGCCGCTTCCCATCAGCCCGCAACCCAGCACCCCAACCCGCTTGATGTCGGTCATGTCTCGCTCAGTTGATTTCGAACGTCTTTCGGATCTCGTCGGCGATGCGGACGAACGTGCTCACCTTCTGGCCCGGTAGGGCATGCTCGGCCTTGATTTCCCCGCGCTCGAGCCGGTCCAGCACCTGCTCCAGCCCGATCTGGACCTGCTCGTGCTGCGCCCGGTGGCTCCGAAGAATCGCGGCGGCCGCCGGAGTGAGGATCACCAGGGGCAGGAACGGGAACGGTGCGAGCAGCCCCATCGCCCAGAGGGCGCCGGTCGCGGCGGTCCCCAGGCCCAGCAGCGTGGTCGCGCCGGCGAGCCGCTGCCTGCGGCCATTGCGCAGGTCCGCGATCAGCTGGACGTGGCAGAAGCCGCTTTCGAGGGGAGTCACCCGGCCGGCGACCTCGGCCGCCCGGGTGAGGGCGAAGCGGCGTCCCCCCGATCCCAGCGCCCGTTGAATCGACGCGAACGCGCCGACCTTCGGCTCCCAGGTGGTGTGGTCGGGGTAGCGGCGCTTCACCTGGAGCAGCTCTTCCTGCTGCATCCAGGCGCCGAGCGCGCGATCGACGGCGGCGGGCTCCCCAGCGACCACGCGCTGGGCGGCAAGCCGTCCGGGGCCGACCAGCCAGGCCAGCAGCCCGCCCCCCGTCTCGGCCGGAGCACGCGTCTGCTCTTCGAGCAATGCCTGGCGCAGGTAGCGCGTCGGGATGCCGACGTCTTTGCCGAGCGCGAGCAGCTCGGGCTCAGTCAGTCCTTCACCGATGTCCTGCTCGCCCGCCTGCAGCTCCGCCGCGCGCTGGATGATGCGCTCGAGCGCTTCCCGGCGGATGAGCTCGCCCGCCATCGCTACGTCTTGGTCGGCTCGGCCGGGACGGTTTCTCCCGACGTCCGTTCGGGGAGCGCCGGCGTCGCCGGTCTCCGGGTCACCGCCTCGAAGAATCCCTTGAGCAGGTCGATGGGAATCGGGAAGAACGTCGTGGAGTTGTTCTCGGAGGAGATCTCGGTCACCGTCTGCAGGTAGCGCAACTGGATGGCGGCGGGCTCCGAGCCGATGATGTGTGCGGCCTGGGCCAGCTTTTCCGAGGCCTGCAGCTCGCCCTCGGCGTTGATCACTTTGGCCCGACGCTCCCGCTCCGCCTCCGCCTGTCGCGCAATGGCGCGCTTCATCTCGGGCGGCAGGTCCACGTCCTTCACTTCCACCGCGGAGACCTCGATCCCCCAGTCCTCGGCGCGCTTGTCGATGATGTTCTTCAGGATGTTGTTGATCTTCTCGCGGCTCATCAGGAGCTCGTCGAGCTCGGTCTCGCCCAGCACCGAGCGCAGCGTGGTCTGCGCCAGCTGGCTGGTGGCGTAGAGGTAGTTCTCGACGCCGATCACCGCCTTCACCGGCTCGCGCACGCGCATGTACAGGACGGCGTTCACCTTGATCGAGATGTTGTCGCGGGTGATGACATCCTGGGGCGGAATGTCCAGAGCCACCACTCGGAGGGAAACGGTCTGCGTCTTGGCGAAGAGCGGCGGGACATAGATCAGCCCGGGCCCCTTCGCGCCCCACGACCGGCCCAGGAAGAAGTACACCGCTCGCTCGTATTCCCGCAGCACCTTGAGGCCGCCGAAGAGATACAGCGCCAGAGTCCCGAGAACGACGGTCACTACGATGTCCATCGCGACTCCTCTTCAGGCCGGGAAGGCTTCCACGATCACCGCTGCGCCCTGGCCGCCACCGATGCAGGCGGACCCGAGCCCGAAGCGCTGTTTGGCGCGGCGCAGCGCGTGGAGCAGATGGATCGTCACGCGGGTCCCGGTCGCCGCGAGCGGGTGGCCGATGGCGATCGCGCCGCCGTGCACGTTGGTCTTGGCGCGATCGAGCCCGAGCTCTCGCTCGACCGCGAGATACTGCGGCGCGAACGCTTCGTTCACCTCCACCAGGTCCATCTGCTCGAGCCTCATCCCGGCTTTCTGCAGTGCCTTGCGCGCCGCCGGCGCCGGGCCGATGCCCATGTACTTGGGCTCGACACCCACCACCGCCCAGGCCAGGACCCGGCCGAGCGGCTTGAGGCCGTGCGCCTTGGCGTAGTCCGCGCTCGCAATCACGGTCGCTGCGGCGCCGTCCACGATCCCGGAGGCGTTGCCCGCGGTGACGAGCCCCTCCTTCCTGAAATAGGGCTTAAGCGAAAGCAGCACCTCGAGCGTCGTGTTGGGTCGCATATGCTCGTCGGCACGATACTCGATCGGCTCACCCTTCTTTCCCTTCACCGTCACCGGCACTACTTCGTCCTGGAATACGCACGCGTCCCAGGCCTGCTTGGCGCGCTGCTGCGACGCCAGCGCCACCTCGTCGACTTCCTTGCGGGTCAGCTTGTACTTGTCGGCGAGGCCCTCGGCGGTCTCGGCCATGGAGAGGCCGCATTGCGGGTCCTTGAGGGCTTCCCAGAGGAGGTCCTCGAGCGGAGCGGGCCCGAGTCGCAGGCCCCAGCGCGCCCCGCGCACCACGTGCGGCGCCTGGCTCATGGACTCGGTGCCACCGGCGAGCACCGCCTGCGCTTCACCCAGCAGAATGAGCTGAGCACCCTGGGTGATGGCTTCGAACCCGGAGCCGCACAACCGGTTCACCGTGACGGCCGGGACCTCGATGGGCAGTCCCGCCTTGAGCCCGATGTGACGGGCGCAGTAGATCGCGTCCGCGGAGGTCTGGAGCGCGTTGCCGAAGATGCTATGGCCCACTTCAGCCGGCGGGACGCCCGAGCGCTCGAGCGCGTGCTTCGCGGCGACGGCACCCAGCTCGATCGCCGAGAGGTCTTTCAGTGTGCCCCCGAAGGCGCCGAAGCCGGTCCGGACGCCCGACAGGAACACTACATCTGTATTTGAACCCTGAGTCTTCATTGGCGGGAAGCTCCACGTGAGACGAGGGGAATATCGGGGGGATGGGGGGAGGGCGGTAGGGCGCGACGACCTAACGTGTTCTAGGGCCTCGGCCTGCGTTTCCACACCAAGTACGCCGGCACCCCCGTGGCCACGATCCCGAGGCCGATCAGGGCCTGGACCGGCCGCGCGACGATCGTATTCCCGACGATCGCCGCCGCGGTGGCGATGAACAACGCGGGCGTCACAGGATAGCCCGGGACGCGAAACGGCCGTGGCGCGTCGGGGCGGCGCCGGCGGAGCACGAAGACACTGGCCGCGGCGAGCGCGGCGAATATCCAGCTCGCGAACACGACGTAGGTGAAGAGCTGCTCGAACGTGCCGCTCACCGCGAGCAGCATAGCCCACGCCGAGCTCACGGCGACCGCGAGCGCAGGCGTGCTGAACCGGGGATGGACGTCGCCCAGCGCTCTAAAGAACACCCCGTCGCGCGCCATCGCGAAGTACATGCGCGGGCCCGTGAGCGCCATCCCGTTGGCGGCGCTGAAGATCGATACGAGAATGACCAGCGTGACGAGCCTCGCGGCGCCGGAGCCGAACAGCGTGCGCACGGCATCGGCAGCCACGCGGTCCGTCGCCTCCACTCCCGCAGCCCCGAGCGCCGCTACGTAGCCGGCGTTCGCCGTCAGATAGATCGCCACGAGCGCCGCCGTCCCGAACACGATCCCGCGCGCGAACGTGCGCTGCGGGTCTCGGGCCTCCCCCGCGGAGTTGGTCACGTTCTGCCACCCCTCGTACGCCCACAGGACCCCGAGCAGCGCGACGCCGGAGGCCGAGAGGGACCCGAGAGAGAGGGGTGTCGTGAAGGCGCGGGCGTCGGAGCGATGAAAGCCGTCGCTCAGTGCGACGCCGGCCACGGCGAGCGCGAAGAGCGCGCCGACCTTGAGCGCCGTGCTCCAGTTCTGCATGCTGGCCGCCTGGCGGACGCCCCGGATGTTCACGGCGGCCACGGCGGCGATCATGGCGACCCCGGCCAGCTTGTGCGCCGCCGGCGCGAGCGGGACGAGCTCACCCAGATAGTTTGCGAACGCCACCGCGAGCGTCGCGGTCCCGCCGGTGTTGATCGCCAGGAACAGCGTCCAGCCCAGGAGGAAAGCCGGGAGGGGGCCGAACGCCTCCCGCACATAAGCGTAGCTCCCACCGGCGTCCGGCAGCATGGCGCCGAGCTCGCCGAACGTGAGTGCGCCCAGCAGCACGAGCACGCTGCCCAGGAGCCAGACGAGGAGTGCTACGCCCAGGTCTCCGCCCGATTGGCGCAGCACCGCGCCCGGGACCGTGAAGATCCCCGAGCCGATCGTTACGCCGACCACGATGAGGACCAGGTCACGCAGCGTGAGGACGCGGGCGAGCTCCCTCGGAGTAGGAGCGGACACCTTCAGATCCGCGCGGCGATGGCCGCCGCGACGTCGCGTGTCCCGGCGGTTCCGCCGATGTCGGGCGTCCGGACCCCCGCGGCGAGCGTCGCCCGGACCGCCCCATCCAAGTCGCGGGCCGCCTCGGGATGCGCCAGCTGCTCGAACATCAACGCGCCCGTGAGCACCGCGGCCATCGGGTTCGCGATACCCTTTCCCGCGAGCGGGGGCGCGGAGCCGTGCACGGGCTCGAACAGGCCGGCCCGACCCGGGTGGAGGTTGGCGCTCGCCGCGAGGCCGAGCCCGCCGACGAGCCCGGCCCCCAGGTCCGACAGGATGTCCCCGTAGAGATTGTTGGTGACGATTACCTGGAACCGCTCCGGCTCACGCACCAGCTCCATCGCTAATGCGTCCACGTAGCGGTGCTCCGGCTCGATCCCAGCGAACTCGGCGGCGACCCACCGGAACGTCTCCTGCCAGATCCGGTGCGCCGGCACGGCATTGGCCTTGTCGCTCATGGTGACGCGGGTTTTCCCATGCGCCTTGGCCCACTCGAACGCCGCCCGGATGATGCGCTCGACCCCCGCCGCCGTATTGACCTCCTCGGCGACGTAGTCGTTCCCCGCGATGCGGCCGCGTCCGAGGTACACACCTTCCGTGTTCTCGCGAAAGATGACGAAGTCGATGCGACGGTCGTTGCCGCGCAGCGGCGTGAGATCGGAGTGGAGCAGCCGCACTGGGCGGAAATTGATGTACAGGTCGAGCTTGAAGCGCAGGCCGAGCAGAATGTCGCGGGCGTGCTCGTTCCCGGGGACCCTGGGGTCGCCGATCGCCCCGAGGAAGATCGCGTCCACGTCGTCGCGCAGGTGGCGGAACGCCGCCTCCGGGAGCGTCTCGCGCGTCGCGAGATAATGATCGGCGCCGTAGGGGAGGCGCTCGACATCCAGCCTGAATCCGTGCTTGGCGGCGGCCTTCTCGATCGGCCCGAGCGCCGCCTCGATCACCTCGGGGCCGATCCCGTCTCCCGGGATCACCGCGATGCGATGATCGTGTTTCACTCAAAGCCCGTGGCGCGGCCGCAGCTGACGCAGTAGCGCCAGCCCACATCCATTTCGACTCCGCAGGCCGGGCAGCGCAGCTCTCCCGAAGGCGGCTGGCCGCACTGGGGACAGAAGTTCACTTTACGGCTTCCGGGGAGCGTCTCACCGCAGTAGGGGCACTGCCGCGGCGTCTCGCTCTGCTCGGCGAGCTCGAAGGCCGCACCGGCGAGCGGCGGCTTGTCGCTCTCGTCTTCCGCTCCATCGGCGGCCTCGGCCGACTCGGGCGGTGGCGCCAGTGGGGGCGGGGGCGGTGGCGCGTAGGCCCGGTCGCCTCGCAGGAACCGTTCGGCGGCGAGCCGGTTGAGGCTCAGGATCGCGTCGGGGAACTGGCGGAACAGCGCCGTGTCGGGATTCGACTCGCTCGCCTCCCGCTGCAGGGCGTCCCGCACCTCGGCCGGCTCAAGCGAGGTGTAGCCCCGCTCGCCCGAGAGCAGCCGCAGCACCGCCATCTCATAGTCCTGATGCGTCGCCACCTTGAGGATCGACCGGTTCGAGCGATAGGGCACCAGCCGCTCGTACACTTCGGCCGCCGGGAACGGCACGGCCAGCCGCCCCGGCGCGTCCTCGGCGAGGACGCTGACCAATCGCTCGAACAGGCGGTCGAGATCGTCGCTCATTTCACGACGACCACACCCTTCATGAAGGGATGGGGCGTGCAGTGGTACGTATAGGTGCCCGGCTTGTCGAAGCGATGAACGTACGAGCCGTTCGGCGGGATCGGCGGCGATCCCGGCTCGGCGCCGTCGAACGTGACGGTGTGCTCCAGCGGGTCGTGGTTGGTCCACCGCACCGCCTGCCCGGCGGCGATGGTGACGGTCTCGCCCGCGAACTTCACGCCGGTCATGGCGACCTCCGCCGCGACCGCGGCGCCGGGCGCGCCGAGCACGACGGGTTTGGGGGAGCCGTGGAACCACGGAGCGAAGCGCTTCAGGTGGAGCGGGATGGTGAACTCGAAGCCATAGAGGACGTTCTTCGGAGACGCGATGCCCTGAGACGCGCCCTGGATCGAGGCGCTGGTAGCGTTGCTGGCATGAAACGAAAACGTGTGCGGGGACCCCGGAATCAAGACGTTGATCGCGGCGCTCCAAGCCGCGCGAACGGTGGGGCTCACGAACGAGCCCACGTCCGCGCTGAGCCCGACGTACGGATTCAGGCGTGCGTTGAACCCCCCGGCAAACGCCGCCGCCCCGTCTCCCGACTGCCCGAGGCGGCGCGACACGGCACGAGCGGCTCCGTGCAGCGTAAATGGGCCTTGCGTCCAATCGACTCCGACCTCGCCGTCCACACTCTTGGCGAGGAAGTTGTAAGCCGGGGTGACCGCGACCGCGAAGCCGGGCTGGCCCTCGACGCCGTGTACGCGCCAGCGGCCGTACACCTCGGTCTCATTGGTCGAGAGCGCGCCGTTGCCCAAGCCGACAATCGACCTGGTCGCGAAGTGCGCGCCGAAGGCCGCTTGATGCCCGAAACCGGCCGCGAGGGTGAAGTTCGGAAAGTTGATCACCGAATGTGAGGGCCCCGGGGCCACGTAGAAGCGGTGCACGAAGTTGAACTGCACGACGCCGCCGTCGGGCACCCAGGTGCCGCCGAGGTTCGGGGGGCGGTACAAGAGCGATTGCGCCCGCAGCGGTGCGACGGCCGCGAGCGTAACCAGAGCGAACGAAACGCGCTTCATGACGGACCTCCTGGTGTGGGAACTACGTTCCACCTCAATTCCGCACGATTCACCGCCAGTCGCGAACCCATTTGTCGTACAGAACCGGAACGACGCCCCCCTGCTGCAGCACTTCGATGCCCGAGGGGTCGCGGTAGGCCTTCCGGTAGAAGGCGTGCGTCACCCCCGAGTTGATGATCAACTTCGCGCACATCACGCAGGGTGAGGTGCTCACGAACACGACCTTGTCGCGCACGCTGCCCGGGGCTTTGACGAGCGCGTTCATCTCCGAGTGAATGCACCCGCAGCTCCCGGGTACCGCCGAATCGCACTTGTTGGGCAAGCCGCGCGCGTTCCCGTTGTAGCCGATCGCGAGCACGTTCTCGAGCACCTGGTCCGTCACGACGGTCCCCACCTGCAGCCGCGCGCACGTGGAGCGCTTGGCCAGCTCCTCGGCCATGCGCATGTACACCTCGTACAGAGGAAGTGCGTGTTCCCCGCCACCCCATCCTTATAAACGCTCATGATAGACGCTCATGCAGCTCCTGATCGGGATCGTAGTCGGTGTAGCGCCCCCGGGCGCGCTCTTGGGCGAGCCAGGTGTCGAACCCCGACGGCACCAGCCCATTGGAGCGTTCCTGACGCTGCGCCGCACCGGTGGCGAGGACGTCGGCGTATTCGTTCTTGGCGTGCCCCGCATGCCCCTCGATCCACCGCCACTCGACGTGGTGCGCCGCCGCTGCCTGGACGAGCTTTTGCCAGAGCTCCTGATTCTCGAGCACTCCGCCCTTGCGCT
>WNFD01000464.1_pt1 | contig 40066 bp, 27 predicted proteins | sample 5400491 | NCBI WGS metagenome assembly WNFD01 (sample SAMN13153343, study PRJNA577476) | soil metagenome | isolation source: 120 cm saprolite under Douglas fir tree site 2 hole 2 replicate 2 | place: USA:California | collected 2015-04-18
TCAGGCCGAGCCAATCCTCGCTGCCGGCGCGGTTGGCAAAGCGCCTGACGGCACCGGAGGCATATTCGCCGACGGTTTCTTCATATCGATTGGCCGCGTCGCCGACACGGGCGAACAGCACGATGTCGTTGCAGGCGAGCAGCGCCTCGCTGGCCGCCGCGTCCTCGCTGAAACTGCAAATGATGTCGCCGAGTTGCATCGGCCGCTTCTATTGCAAGAGTGGCGACAACGCCGCGGCCAGCGTGACACCGGATATCTCGGCCCGGCCCGCCAACACCGAGACGTACTGCGCCAAGGCGCGGTGCTGGACGCTGGTCGTCAGGTAGTCTGCAATGCGGTCCCGCGCGAGTTCGAACGGTAGAATTTGCCCCGGCGCATGATGATCGAGCCGCACCACATGGAAGCCGTAGCGGGTTTCGGCGATGGCGAATTCGCCGGGTCGCATGCGCTGCAATGCGGCCTCAAATTCAGCGACGGTCTGCCCGCGCGTCAACTGGCCGAGATGACCGCCCTCCTGAGCCGAGGTCTTGCAATCGGAATAGCTGCGCGCGAATTCCGCGAACAGTTTGGGATCGGCGCGGACGGCGGACAGGACGGTATCGGCCGTCGTCCGCGCCGGCGTCCGTGCGGCGACATCGGTATGCGAAGCGGCGATGAGGATATGCGCGGCCTCATAGAGATCACCGGAGCGAAAGCGCTGACGGTTCTGCTCGTAGAACCGGAGGCAGGCCGCCTCATCCGGCTCGGGGGTCGCGACCTCGCGCTCGATCAGCGCCCGCATCGCCGCTTCCTCGTTGGTCTCGAAGCGTCCCTCGGCGTCGCGAAGGGGCTCCGCTTCGATCCTGAGCCGCTCCGATTCCTGCAACAGCAGTTCGCGCACCACCAGCGCCCGGGCCGCCGCCTGCCACGCCAGGATCGGCTTTTCCGCCGGATGGTTCTGCACCTCCCGGGCAATCACCTCGCGCGGAATGACCTTGCCATTGACGCTGATCGTCTTGGGCTTCGGCAGTGTATTCGTCACCGAGCAATCCATGACTTACTCCGCCGGTTGAATGGGCCGGATCGAACCGTCGCGGCTTCGGACCACTTGATAGCCGCGGCGACCGAGGTACCAGACCGGTGCGCTCCAGATGTGCACCAGCCGCGTGAACGGGAAGACGAGGAACAGTGTCATGCCGAGCAGCAGATGCGCCTTGAAGATCGGATGCACGTCGAGAACATTAGCGGCGACGCCCGGCTGCAGCGTCAGAATGCCCTGCGCCCAGGCCATGAACTTCACCATCTCATGGCCGTCGAGATGACCCATCGACACCGGAATCGTCGCCAACCCCAGCAGCAACTGGGCGAACAGCAGCAGCAGGATCGCGGTATCGCCGAAGGAGGAATTGGCGCGGATGCGTGGGTCCAACAGCCGGCGATGCGTCAAGAGCGCGATGCCGACCAGACACATCAGGCCGGCGATACCACCGGCGACGATCGCCAGCATCTGCTTGAAGCCGTGCGAAATGCCAAGCATGTCGAACACCCAGATCGGCGTCAGCAGACCGACGAAATGACCGACAAAGATCGCGAGAATTCCGACATGAAACAGATTGGAACCCCACACCAGTTGCCGGCGCCGCAGCAACTGGCTTGACCCGGTTCGCCAAGTGTATTGCTCACGATCGAACCGGAACAGGCTGCCGAACAGGAATACGGTCAGGCACAGATAGGGATACCAGCCGAAGACGATTGAATTGAGCGTTTGCATGACGCTGGCTCCTCACTGCGGGCGTGGCGCGGGATCGACCGCGCGTCTGGCATGGCGAAGCTTGGCGATCAGCCCCTCATGACCGCAGGCACCCTGACCCTGGCTGCCGGGACCGAACCGAACCTCTTCCTCTTCCCAGGCGGCATCGAGCGCCTCAAGATCCATCGGGTCGGGGTCGATACCTTTCAGCAATTCATCGACGATCTCGCGCGATGGCGCCGCAGCAGAGATCGCGACCAGCGCATCGAACACCGCCTTGTAGTTTGATTTCCGCCGTTCGAGCCGTTCGGCGAGGGCTGCGAAAATATGGGCGGTCTGGCCCAGCAGTTCACGAGCCTCGGCGACCGGCTGCATCGACAGGAATTCGAGAAACAGCGGCACGTAATCAGGCAGCTCGTTCGCGGCGGCGAACAGGTCGGCCTTCTCGTACATCGCCTTGAGGTCGACCATCGCCTGGCCGCGGTCGCGGCTTTCGCCATGGACGTGCTCGAACAGGTGCAGCGCCAGCGTCTTGCTGCGATCGAACAGCAGGCCATAGCGCTCCTGCAGATCGTAGAGCTCGCCGACGGCGATTTCCTCGATCAGCAGATCGAGCGTCTGGCGACAGGCGACAGGAACCATCTTTTCGGCGTCCAGAATGGCCGGAAAATCCGGCGCCGCATCGATCAACCCCTGGGTCGGATAGCTCAGCAGAGCCGATAGGATCTTGAACGTCTTCATCACGCGATCTCCATCGGGTTCTTGGCCTTGCGCGGCGAGCCGAACAAATTGGTTTCGCTTTCGCCGCCGGAACAGCCATTGCCGAAGGTGAAGCCACAGGATCCGCGCATGTCGTAGGCGTCGGCGCCAAGTTCTCGGTGCGCGGTCGGAATGACGAACCGGTCCTCGTAATTGGCGATCGCCATGATCTGGTACATCTCGTCGATCTGTTCGGGCCTGAGTCCAACCCGCCTTGCGATCACTTCGTCGACGACACCGTCGATGGTCTTGGTCCGCATGTAGGCGCGCATCGCCAGCATGCGCTCAAGCGCCAGCGTCACCGGTTTCTCGTCGCCCGCGGTGAGCAGGTTGGCGAGATACTTCATGGGTATGCGAAGTGACTTTACGTCGGGCATTGCACCGTCGAGCCCGATCTTGCCTGCGGATGCAGCCGCGGTGATCGGCGACAGCGGCGGTACGTACCAGACCATCGGCAGCGTGCGGTATTCCGGATGCAGCGGGAACGCGACCTTCCACTCCATCGCCATCTTCCAGATCGGTGAGGCTTTGGCCGATTCGAGCCATGCATGCGGAATCCCTTGCCTCTCCGCCTCGGCGATAACTTTGGGATCGTTGGGATCGAGGAAGACGTCGAGTTGCGCCTGGTAGAGGTCACGCTCGTCGGGCTTGCTTGCGGCCTCCGCGATCCGGTCGGCGTCGTAGAGCACTACGCCGCGATAACGGATGCGTCCGACGCAAGTCTCAGAGCATACGGTCGGCTGGCCGGCCTCGATGCGCGGATAGCAGAAGATGCATTTCTCGGATTTGCCCGACGACCAGTTGTAATAGATCTTCTTGTAGGGGCAGCCGGAGACGCACATGCGCCAACCGCGGCACTTGTCCTGGTCGATCAGGACGATGCCGTCCTCCTCGCGCTTGTAGATCGCGCCCGACGGGCAGGCCGCGACGCAGGCCGGGTTGAGGCAGTGCTCGCACAGCCGCGGCAGGTACATCATGAAGGTGTTTTCGAACTGCCCGTAGATGTCCTTCTGGACGCCCTCGAAATTGTAGTCCTTCGACCGCTTGGCAAATTCGCCACCGAGAATCTCTTCCCAGTTCGGACCCCATTCGATCTTCTCGATCCGTTCGCCCGACACCAGCGAGCGCGGCCGCGCGGTCGGCATCGCCGGCATTTCCTTCGACTGCTGCAGATGCTGGTAGTCGAACGTGAACGGCTCGTAGTAATCGTCGATCTCTGGCAGATCGGGGTTGGCGAAAATGTTCGCGAGCACGCGCCACTTACCGCCGATGCGCGGCTCGATCTTGCCGTCGTGCTTGCGTTTCCAGCCACCTTTCCAGCGCGCCTGGTTTTCCCAGTCCTTGGGATAGCCGATACCCGGCTTGGTTTCGACGTTGTTGAACCACGCGTATTCCATGCCTTCGCGGCTGGTCCACACGTTCTTGCAAGTGACACTGCAGGTGTGACAACCGATGCACTTGTCGAGGTTCAACACCATCGCGATTTGAGCGCGGATTTTCATTCTGCGGCCTCCAAACGAGGGGTACCAGGCTGATCTGTTGTCGGCGTGTCGAGCCAGTCGATTTTCGACATCTTGCGGACAATGACGAATTCGTCGCGGTTAGAACCAACCGTGCCGTAATAGTTGAAGCCGTAGGACTGTTGCGCGTAGCCGCCGATCATGTGCGTCGGCTTTGTCACGACCCGGGTCACCGAGTTGTGGATGCCGCCGCGCTGCCCGGTTTGTTCGGAGCCCGGCACGTTCACGATCTTCTCCTGGGCATGGTACATCATGCACATGCCCTGCTTGACGCGCTGGGAGACCACCGCGCGTGCCACCAGCGCGCCGTTGGTGTTGAAGGCCTCGATCCAGTCGTTGTCGACGATCCCGGCCGCCTTCGCGTCGATCTCGCTGACCCAGACGATCGGCCCGCCGCGTGACAGTGTCAGCATCAGCAGATTGTCGGTATAGGTCGAGTGGATGCCCCATTTCTGGTGCGGGGTGATGAAGTTCAGCACCACCGACGCGTTGCCGTTCGGCTTGCGGTCGATCACCGGCTTGACGGTCTTGGTGTCGATCGGTGGCCGGTAAACGCAGAAGCCCTCGCCGAAGGCGCGCATCCAGAGATGATCCTGGTAGAGCTGCTGGCGGCCGGTCAGCGTCCGCCACGGGATCAGTTCGTGGACATTCGTGTATCCGGCGTTGTAGCAGACCTTCTCGGATTCCAGACCCGACCAGACCGGCGAGGAGATGATCTTGCGCGGCTGCGCCACCACGTCGCGGTAGCGGATCTTTTCGTCCTCCTTCGGAATCGCCAGATGGGTGTGTTCCCGCCCGGTGAATGTCTCGAGCGAGGCCCAGGCCTTGACCGCGACCTCACCGTTGGTTTCCGGCGCCAGGCTCAGGATCACCTCGCAAGCGTCGATCGCGCTGTCGATGCGGGCAAGCCCCTTGCTCGCGCCCTCCTCGGTCACGACGCCGTTGAGCTTCTTGAGCAGATCAACCTCATGGTCGGTATTCCAGCTCATGCCCTTGCCGCCATTGCCGAGCTTGTTCATCAACGGCCCGAGCGAGGTGAAGCGCTTGTAGAGGTTCGGATAGTCGCGCTCGACCACGGTCACCGCCGGCATGGTCTTGCCGGGGATCGGATCGATCTGGCCCTTCTTCCAGTCCTTGACGTCGAACGGCTGCGCGATCTCGCCGGCCGTATCGTGCATGATCGGCGTCAGCACGACGTCCTTCTCGACGCCGAGAACTTCCGGCGCCACCCGCGAGAAGGCTTCCGCGATACCCTTGTAGATGTCCCAGTCGCTGCGCGACTCCCAGACTGGATCGATCGCCGCCGACAGCGGGTGGATGAACGGATGCATATCGGAGGTATTGAGATCGTTCTTCTCGTACCAGGTCGCAGTCGGCAGCACGATGTCCGAATACATGCAGGTGGTGGACATCCGGAAATCCAGTGTGACCAGCAGGTCAAGCTTTCCTTCTGGCGCTTCCTCGTGCCACTTCACATCGACCGGCTTCTTCAGGCCGTGCTCGCCCAGGTCCTTGCCCAACACGCCGTGCTTGGTGCCGAGCAGATGCTTGAGGAAATACTCGTGGCCCTTGCCCGATGCGCCCAGCAAGTTCGATCGCCAGACGAACAGGTTACGCGGCCAATTTTTCGGGTTGTCGGGGTCCTCGCACGATAATTGCAGATCGCCCGACTTCAGTGATTTGGCAACGTAATCCTTGGCCTCCATCCCTGCCGCCGCGGCCCGTTTCGAGACTTCCAGTGGATTGGTCTGCAATTGCGGCGCTGACGGCAACCAGCCCATCCGCTCGGCGCGCACGTTGTAGTCGATCAGCGCGCCGTCCCACGGACCGGCCGGCGCAGTTGGCGACAGGATCTCGCTGACGTCGAGCGTCTCGTAACGCCACTGGTCGGTATGGGCGTAGAAAGCGGACGTCGAGTTCATCTGCCGGGGCGGACGGCCCCAATCGAGGCCGAACGCCAGCGGCGTCCAGCCGGATTGCGGCCGCAACTTTTCCTGGCCGACATAATGCGCCCAGCCGCCGCCGGACTGGCCGATGCAGCCGCACATCACCAGCATATTGATGATGCCGCGGTAGTTCATGTCCATGTGGTACCAATGGTTCAGCCCTGCGCCGAGGATGACCATGGAACGGCCGCCGGTCTTCTCAGCGTTGAGTGCGAACTCGCGAGCTACCGTGATGATCTGGTCACGCGGCACGCCGCTGATCTTCTCGGCCCAGGCCGGCGTGTAGGGCTGCAGATCGTCGTAGGTCTTGCCGATGTTCTCGCCGCCGAATCCGCGATCGACGCCGTAGTTGGCGAGGAACAGATCGAACACCGAGGCCACCACGGTTTCGCCGTCGGCGAGCTGCAGCGTCTTGGTCGGCACGTTGCGCTTGAGTACGTCGGGGTGATCGGTGCCTGCGAAATGATCGTGCTCGCGGTTTCCGAAATAGGGGAAGCCGACCGACGTAGTGCCGTCCTTGACCTCGCTCAGCGACAGTCGGAGTTTCGTTTCCTGATTGCAGGACGCCTTTTCCTCCAAGCTCCATTTGCCCTTCTCACCCCAACGGAAACCGACCGAGCCCTTGGGCACGACGACTTCGCCGGAGATTTCGTCGTAGGCAACCGTCTTCCATTCCGGATTATTGGCTTCGTCCATTCCCTTCACGAAGTCCGATGCTCGCAGGAAGCGCTCGGGTACATAAGTGTCGCCTTGCTTCACCAGGCGCACCAGCATCGGCATGTCCGTATACTGGCGCACATAGTCGTTGAAATACTTGGCCTGACGCTCGACGTGGAATTCCTTCAGGATGACGTGGCCCATCGCCATCGCCAGCGCGGCGTCGGTGCCCTGCTTCGGCGACACCCAGAGATCGGCAAATTTCGAGGCTTCCGAATAGTCCGGACTGATCACCACGCTCTTTGCGCCCTTGTAGCGGACCTCGGTATAGAAGTGCGCATCGGGTGTGCGGGTCTGCGGAACGTTCGACCCCCACAGGATCAGGAAACCGGAATTGTACCAGTCGGCGCTTTCGGGAACGTCGGTCTGCTCGCCCCAGGTCTGGGGCGAAGCCGGCGGCAGGTCGCAATACCAGTCGTAGAATGACATGCAGACGCCGCCGAGCAGCGACAGATAACGCGCACCGGCCGCGTAGCTCACCATCGACATCGCCGGGATCGGCGAGAAACCGAACACGCGATCGGGGCCATAGGTCTTGGCGGTATAAGCATTCGCAGAAGCAACGATCTCGTTGACCTCGGCCCAGCTGGCGCGAACAAAGCCGCCGAGACCGCGCTTCTGCACGTAGGCTGAACGCTTCTTCGGATCCTCGACGATCGACTTCCACGCCGCCACTGGCGTCATCAGCACCCGCGCGTCGCGCCAGAGCTTTAATAATCGCGAGCGCACCAGCGGGTACTTCACCCGGTTGCCCGAATAGAGATACCAGCTATAGCTCGCGCCACGCGCGCAGCCTCGCGGCTCGTGGTTGGGCAGGTCCGGCCGGGTACGCGGATAATCGGTCTGCTGCGTTTCCCAGGTGACGATGCCGCCCTTGACGTAGACCTTCCACGAGCAGGAGCCCGTGCAGTTCACGCCGTGGGTAGAGCGGACGATCTTGTCGTGCTGCCAGCGTTTCCGGTAGCCGTCCTCCCAGGAACGGTCTTCAGTGGTCATCACGCCGTGCCCGCCAGCGAATTCGGCCTTGGGGCGGATGAAGAACGACAACCTGTCGAGAAAATGACTCATCGTTCGCTTCCTTATTCGGCAGCTTGTGTGACGGGTGAAATGCGCGGGCTGCGCTCGACATCATGGAGCATCCCACCTTTGCGGCTGTAGACAGCCCAGGTGATCGCGATGCAGATCACGTAGAAGATGAAGAATCCCCACAGCGCGCCCTGGACGCCGCCCGTCAGATCAATCGAGGTCCCGTAGGATTTCGGGATGAAGAAGGCGCCGAAGGCGGCGATCGCCGACGTGAAGCCGGTGATGGCAGCCGATTCCTTTTCGGCCTGGCGCTGCCGGGTCAAGGCGTCGGCGGTCGGCATCAGCCGGTCCATTTCCTTGCGCATGATGTTGGGGATCATCTGGAAGGTCGACGCATTGCCAACCCCTGTTGCGAAGAACAGGACGAGGAACATTGCAAAGAAGCCCCAGAACGCTCCCGGCTGTTCCTTGATACCGATGAAGTAGAGAATGCCGAGCACGCCGAGCATCATCAGGACGAATACCCAGAAGGTCACGCGCGCCCCACCCCATTTGTCCGAGATCCACCCCGTGGCTGAGCGCGACAGCGCGCCGACCAGCGGGCCGAGGAAGACGAATTGCAGCGCGTCTACCGTCGGGAACTGAGTCTTGGCGAGCAGCGGGAAGCCTGCGGAGTACCCGATGAAGGAGCCGAAGGTCCCGGTATAGAGCCAGCACATGATCCAGTTGTGCTTGCGCTGGAAGATCACCGCCTGGTCAGCGAACGAGGCCTTTGCCGAAGCAATGTCGTTCATGCCGAACCACGCTGTGAATGCGCTGGCTATGATGAATGGCACCCAGATGAAACCAGCATTCTGCAGCCACAACGACGATGTCTTCGTTCCGCTGGTGACCGCGGCCGGATCGCCGCCGAACCAACCGAACACGCCGACCGTGATGATGATCGGCACCACGAACTGAACGGTGGAGACGCCGAGATTGCCAAGGCCGGCATTGAGCGCAAGCGCGTTGCCCTTCTCAGCCCGCGGGAAGAAGAAGGAGATGTTGGACATCGACGAGGCGAAATTGCCGCCGCCAAAGCCGCACAGCAGCGCCAGCCCCAGGAAGACCGGATAGGGTGTCGTCGGATTCTGCACGGCATAACCGATACCGATGGCCGGGATCAGCAACGACCAGGTCGCGAGCGTGGTCCAGAGCCGGCCGCCGAAAATCGGCACCATGAAGGAGTAGAATATCCGCAGCACCGCGCCGGAGATGCCCGGCAGCGCCGCCAGCCAGAACAGTTCGGCAGTGGTGAACTTGAAGCCGACCGTAGGCAGCTTCGCCACCACCACCGACCACACCTGCCAGATCGCGAACGACAGCAGCAGGGCCGGGATCGATATCCAGAGATTGCGCCTGGCGATGGCGCGCCCGCTGGTCTCCCAGAAGGTCTTGTCCTCGGGCCGCCAATCGGTGAGGACCGCGCCGGACAGGGCACCGACATGCTCGGGCTTGTGGATCTGCTCCATTTCGGGGAGTTCGGGGAGTTTCTTAAGCGCTTCGCCGACGACGCCACGCTCCATCTGCCGGATGGAAACATGCATCCAGACAAGGGCGCCCGTAACCAGCAGGAACAGCAGCATGAAGCAACTGGTCCACAATCCCGTCAGATCGACGAGCGCACCGAACGCGATCGGAAGCACGAAGCCACCGAGACCGCCGATCATGCCGACCATGCCGCCGACGGCGCCGACATTGTTCGGATAGTAGACCGGAATGTGCTTGTAGACGGCCGCCTTGCCCAGCGCCATGAAGAATCCGAGCACGAACACGGTCACCGTGAATGGCACCAATCCCATCTCAAGGTGGAAGCCGACGGTACCGTTGACGGTCTTCACCAGATAGTCGGTCGGCGGGTAGGACAGAACAAAGGTCGCAACGACTCCGACGAGGAAAGTCCAGTACATGACGCGCCGCGCGCCGAAGCGATCGGAGAGATGCCCGCCATAGGCCCGGAATACGCTGGCCGGCAGCGAGAACATGGCGGCAACCATGCCGGCGGTCTTGATATCGACGCCGTAGACCTTGATGAGGTATTGCGGCAGCCACAGCGCCAGCGCGACGAAGGCGCCGAACACGAAGAAATAGTACAGCGCGAAACGCCAAACCTGGACGTTCTTCAGCGGCTCCAGTTCCAGCCATGCGCTGGTGGGCTTCTCGTTCTTCTCTCGCCGCGCACGGACAACGGGATCTTCTTCCGAGAAGAGCCAGAACGCGATGCCCATCAGACCGATGACCAATGCCCAGACCTGCGCAACGGTTTGCCAGCCATAGGCCACCAGTACGAAGGGCGCCACGAACTTGGTCAGGGCCGCGCCGACGTTTCCGGCGCCGAAGATGCCAAGTGCGGTGCCTTGCTTGCCCGCCGCATAAAAGCGTGAAACGTAGGCGATCCCGACGGCGAAGGAGCCGCCAGCAATACCGACGAACAATGCGGCGACCAGGAATTCGGGGTAGGTGTGCGCCCAGGTCAACAGGTACGTGGCAACCGCGGCGGCGAGCATCACAACGGTGTAGACCCGCCTTCCCCCATACTGGTCTGTCCAGATCCCGAGCACCAGACGGATCATCGATCCCGACAGGATCGGAGTGCCGACCAGGAGACCAAACTGGGTATCGTTCAGCCCCAGTTCCTGCTTGATGCGGATGCCGATGATCGAGAAGATCGTCCAGACCGCAAAGCAGATCGTGAACGCGATGGTTGAAAGCCAGAGTGCTCGACTTTGATGCACGGTGGTTGTTGCGTCCATGATGGTCCCCTCGCCGACACGTGTGCTGAGGGTACCGATGGCCCGGAATTCGGCCTCGATATTTGCGCCATGTCAAAGAGGACGGCGATTGGGCACGAATTGTTGCCGCCGCGCGGCTGATCTCGCGAGCTGCTATTTGATACAAATCAATGCGCACGCAGCGAAACGCATGGAATATCAATTTACATGCGGGACAACGAGGTCCGGCATCATGCGGCGATCTCGCCGCTCTCCCGATACTGCCCCGCCATCGCCGGTCACCGACCAGGCGATGCGGGGCGCCTCTTTCGATTGCAGACCTCCGAGGTCGCCCCCGGCTTGTGCCATCATCTTGTCGGGGCTTCCACTCGGCTCGAAGGTGATCCGCACCTCGACGATGCCATCATCGCTTCGGCTGCAGGCAGCGAATATAGCGCAGCAACAACCACCGTTCAGCTGGAAAGAGCGTTTTCGATCAATGCAGCTTTTCCTTCTTCTCTTGACCGATCCACATCGACTCTAGACCCGAACACGAGCCGATCGGGATCTAGTCGCGACGCCGTAGCGTATTTCGAATTGATGCCGCAGGGGCTTCGGTGCATGGTCAACGATCAGTTGCAGCGCAAATTCGGGCATCAGGTTCTCAAACAACTGGGGGATGATCTGGTGACGGAATCTCGGTTCGATTTCCCTCACGTCGACGATGCGTTCCGATGGACTGCTGTTTGGCAACATTTGGATGACTCCTGAAGGATTGAGAAATCGGAACTTGCAGTGACGCCGTCACAGCGGCGCATCCGCGAAAGATAATCCGGCCCTCAACCAGCCTCTTTGTCGTAATTAACGACAGAGGGCGAAGGCCACGGGCCTGCCAAAGGTTCAAACCGGGGACACGCAACACCCGATACCGACGTTCGCTGGTGGTAGATATTTGATGCGGGATCGGCGTCACTTAAACAAAATTAGTGGAACCGACACAACGGACATAGTCCACAGAGACGACATCCGCTCCTGTATCGAACAGACGCAGCCGTTACTCGTCAATAGCGACAGGCACGGCGGCGCCAGGGATCGAGGCCGAAGGCCCGAGACCGCGATAGCGGGCTCGGTTCACGAAGAACCCGGCCGCGCGAAGCGTAGGGAGACTTCGGGATGCGCGCAGCAGCTCTCTACTCTGCTTTACGACAGGATCGTCAGAGCAATCTGCGGGTCTTAGCCTCGGCTCGTCCCGATGGTAAAAGCTCCCTTTCCGCAAGTTCGCCAAACGCGTCAGGGACGGAACAGGAAAGTTCAAGTGCAACCGATCCGTATCCGACCGCCTTCCATCCGAAGCGGTCGCGGATCGCATCGATCGCGCGGTCGGCCATCCAGCATGCCATGCCCTTACTCCCGTCAACCAAAGCATCGCCGCTTACTTCTTCACCCTATCGACTTCGTTGCTTGCGCGTCAGTTCGCGCATCGCGCCTTGAGGGCGTCGACCAAAGAGCGATCCCACTGGCTCTCGCCTCAATGCTCATAAAGCCTGTGACGGCCCTAAAGATCGAGAGGCCATCGAGTTCAGGCTCGACGACCTCTTTAACGCCAGGGAAGCCTTGCAGAAACATCCAAAGCTAGACCAAACCAAATTCTTTGCGCTGGGGCAAAGTCATGGAGCAACTGTTGCCCTTTGGGCGGCGGTCAACACGGTCAACCGTGAGCGGTTTCGGGCTAGATGTGTGAACATTCCTAGGGTCAATTGCGGGACGCTGCCATTCACAATCGGATCTAGTAGCGTCAATAGAGGCATTTGTGCCGATTGGGACTGATTAAATTCCGTCCATGCCGGATTTTCGATTTCACTGTCACGAGGTCAACGACCCAGCGTTCCTGTCTTTATTGAGAAATGCCTCGACCACCCCAATCTGATCCGGCGCTATCAAAGCCGGCGCATGGCCGCAATTTTGTACGGTGTATGCCGTCGCATTGCGGTTCCTGCGCAACATGTCTGCGAGGACATCTTCCGGAAGAAGATCAGATGCTTGTCCTCTCACCACCAAAATGGGGATGTCGATAGCATCCCAGTATTTCCAAAGGTCCATGCTGTAGTGCCAAGGATTTCGGAACGCGTGCGCGATGCTCGGGTCACATAATGACTCGTAATGCTGCCTCTGTGGCTTCCATTCCACACTGTGGACCGTCAAATGACGCCAATGCTCGTCCTCCAGTTCTCCGAAGGGAGCCAAAACGCGCCGAAAGTACAATTCTGCTTCTCGGATGGTTTGGAAGCCCTTTGGAACATCATTAAGATTGGCGCCGAGGCGAAGCAATCCAGCCCACGGCAGATACGGTCCGATATCGTTGATGACTATGCGGCGGATGGGGCTGCCGGGTAGCGCCGCGAGGACCATGCCGATTAGGCCACCCAATGACGTCCCGACCCAGTCAATCTCGACAGCCCCTAGCGCAGCGATCAAAGCGGTCATATCGCTGCAATACTGAGGCAGCACATAGTCGCTGCTGTCTGTCAATCTTTCGCTCTGCCCGCGGCCCGGCAGATCGAGACAGACAACACGACGTCCCGTGCTCGCAAGGGCGTTCGCAAGATGATCAAAATCGCGTCCATTGCGAGTGAGGCCATGAACACATAGAACGGGCCGGTCAGAAGCCGCCGGGGCCCCAGTCGGTAAATGCGATTCGATGAAAGCTCCGCCGCGACAGTCCCCGCACTGATCCCGTTCGATCCGGGACTATCGGTCCCTTTGCACGATGGTCCCCGGAAATAAAATCCATCGACGACCGTCACGGCTTGGAGCGATTGAGCACCATCTGCTTATTCGACCACAAATTGGTGGGCGTCAGCCGACGTCTCAAAAATGTGCGGCGCGACGTTGCGGCGCGTTAAAGCATCACCAAGTTTGAGGCGCATGAATGCGCTAGTCGTATAGCGCGAAACGTGATCGTAACAAGTGCGCTCAACGTCCGCCGCCATGGAAAACCAATCGTCCGCCATTTCAGAAGCGATATCCGACGAGTCATAGTTGATGATCGCAGAAAAGCGATGTCCGACGCGGGCGAAGATCGCAAACACACCTTCGCGTATAGCTTCAATATCGGCCAACTTGTGAACCCGGTAACCATCGAGGCCCAGAAAGAGCGTATTGCGCTTCTCGTCGAACATCAGTCGTTCTGACAATGGACGATTGAGAAGCCGGTGATCGAGTTGCATCAAAACTTCGTTGAAAAGCGAAGCATCCATGGCTTTGAGCGAACGGATGATAGGACGAAATCCCATAAGAGCAAGAATGTCACGCTCAATATCGACACCGGGCGCTACCTCTATCAGTTCGATGCCTACCGACGTTAGCTTGAAAACACATCGTTCAGTCACGTAGAGAACTGGCTGTCCGTTATTCGCCGCCAGACGCCCCGAAAATGTCACTTGATCGATCTTCTCGATGAATTTCGATGATTTTCCCTCGCTCAGTATTTTCAACCGACCATCAGCAACGGTGGTCTTGAGACCGCCGGTCGTAAACGTTCCCGCGAAGATTAGTTCACGTGCATTCTGGGATATATTGATAAAACCGCCGGCGCCGGCAAGGCGGCCGTTGAATAGGCTGACGTTGACATCACCATTCGCATTGACCTGAGCCATGCCGAGGCAAGCAAGGTCCAGGCCGCCGCCGTCGTAGAAATCGAACATCTGGTTCTGATCGATGATCGATTCCGCATTGATTGCCGCGCCGAAGTCGAGACCTCCCTGGGGAATTCCGCCGATGATCCCGGGCTCTGCCGTCAACGTGACGAAGTCGAACAGCTTTTCTTCCGCAGCAACCGAGGCGACCCCTTCGGGCATTCCGATGCCGAGGTTGACCACGCCACCCATCGGTAATTCCAGCGCGCACCGACGCGCAATGATCTTACGGTTGTCCAGCGGCAGTGGAACCTTGCGGTCCGCTGGCGCGCGTAGCTCACCCGAGAACGCGCCGTTGTAACTGGTGGCATATGTCTGGACGTGGTTTTCCGGCTGTGCGACGACGACGCAATCAATCAGCACGCTTGGAATCTTTACGTGCCTGGGATTGAGCGAGCCGGACGCCGCGATGCGCTCGACCTGCGCAATGACGAAACCCTTGCAGTTCTTGGCGGCTGTGGCGAGCGCAAGGTTGTCGAGCGTCAACGCTTCCTTTTCCATCGAGACGTTGCCGTTGTGATCGGCAGTCGTTCCTCGAATGATCGCTACGTTGATCGGAAACGCCTTGTAGAAAAGCCATGGCTCGCCGTCGATCTCCATCAAGCGCACCAATTCCTCGGTGGTGCGTTCATTCAGCTTTCCGCCGCCGTTGGCCGGGTCAACGAAGGTACCGAGACCGACCTTGGAGAGAAGACCCGCCTTGCGTCCTGCGATCTCGCGAAACAGATGCGAAACGCATCCTAGCGGCAGATTGTAAGCCTCGACATGGTTGTCAACCGCCATCCGGGCCAGTTTCGGCACCAGCCCAAAGTGCCCGCCCACCAAGCGCTTGATCAGGCCGGGATGAGCCAGGCGATTGAGGCCACGATCGGCGCCATCCCCTGGCGCCGCGGCAAACACAAGCGAGAGATTCCGAGGCTCTCCAGTCTGGACAAAGCGCCGTTCCAGCGCCTTGATGATTTCGTCGGGCGTTCCCACGCCGACAAAGCCGGACGAGGCGACGGTGTCGCCGGAACGGATGATGGCGACCGCCTCCGCGGCATCGACGATCTTGTTGCGCATCAGATCTTACTCACAGGATCGGCGTCGCGGGCGATCAACCAGTCGGCGATGCTCTGGCTGAGTTTTCCCTGCGATTTGCTCGAGACGAAGAGGCCTACATGGCCGCCCGGAAGGGGGATTTCGGTATAGTCCTTGCCGCCGACCTTCGCGCCCAGAGCACGCGAGCAGTCGGGAGGAATGATGTGATCGTCAAGCGCAAAGACGTTGAGAACCGGCGCCGTGATCGACTTCAAGTCAACGCGGCGGCCGGACAGTTGGAAGCTGCCCTCGACCAGACGGTTCTCCTGATACAGCTCCTTAAGCCATTGCTTCGCCGCCTCACCCGGATGGTGCGGCCGGTCCGCCAGCCACTTTTCCATCCGCAGGAAGTTCATGAACTTCGCTTCGTCGTCGACAACGTCGATGAGATCGACATTGTACTTCGTCAATGAGCGCATCGGCGTCATCATCGAAAATACGGAACTCATGAACTCGCCCGGCAACGTCCCATAGGTATCGACAAGCTTGTCGATATCTTCCGGACCGAGGCTGCGGGTCCAGATATTCAGAAATCCGTGATGGGCGGCAGTGCCCTTGGTGTCCGCATGAAAATCGATCGGAGTAATCGTAAGAACCAGATTTTTCACCTTTTCCGGATGCAGTGCAGCATAACAGGTGGTGAAAACTCCGCCCTCACAGATCCCAAGCAGCGTAACCTGGTCGTGCCTGGTTTCCTGACATATGCGATCGACGGCGGCGTCGATGTAGTCATCCACATAGTCATCAATCGTGAGCCAACGTTCGGTTCGGCCCGGTTGGCCCCAGTCGATCAGCCAAAGATCGAGCCCCTTCGAAAGCAAACTTCGCACAAGCGAGCGATCCGGCTGGAGATCGGCCATGGTGTACCGCCCGATCAGGCCATAGGCCAGAAGTACGGGCGTCCTCGCCGTCGCTTCCGCCATAGGCTCGTAATGGAACAACTCCACCTTGTCGCGGCGCATGACGAGATGTTTCGGCGTCGTGCCGATGTTGACATCTTCATCCCTGGTATTCGCGATGAGCTGCGTCGCCTTGAGCATTTTTTCGGCGTTGGCCGCCATGTCGCGGGCGAAGCGCGAGGCCTGGTTTTCCTGATTGCTCATTGTGCGCCTTCGATCTTCTGATCGCGCACCTGACGGGTGAGCGCGCGGACCTCGCGCCGGAGCTCCGTCAACTGACGCGTCACATCATCGAAATCCTTGCGCGTCGGCAGACCGAACATGGCTGAGGCGGCCTCCGCGACATCGTCTTGTCGGCTTCGCAACTGCAACCCGGCCTGCAGCAGCTCCTTCTGAGCCTGGAGAAAGCCGTCGGTCCGCTGGTTGCGAATCAGTTCCTCGTTGGAGATTTCGCTCCATTTGGCAAACGCCTCGCGCCAGTCGGGATGCGGTGCCTCGCGCGTATCAGTCCCCGATATCGTCTCAAGAAACCGTCTCGAAGCCTCGGTCCACGGCGCGGCAGCGACCGCATTGTAGCTTGCAAGACGCTGACGCATCTCGATCCAGGCGCCAAAGGCCAGGGCCATTTTCCGGTCGATATCCCAGACATCGGCAAGTTGCGGCCCCTGTGCCATCCGCTCGATGGCAGCAGACAGTTCGTTGCCATTGCCAAAACCGGCAGGCTTCTCAGACAGACGAGCCAGCATGAACGGAGCCATCGAACCCGACCACGCCTCAACCATGCGGTTCGACGATTCAGCCATCGTCTGCCACAGCTTCGCCCATTCAAAGGCAAGATCAGGGTTCGCGGCTGGCGATTGTTCTTTCTCGCTCATCGTGCTCCCCGCACTAAAACCTCAGTAAAATCAATTCCATCCAGCGTTCCGATCAGGTGGCCGCCCTGTTTCCAAAAGCTTCCGTGTAGATCGCCAGCGCATCGTCGAAGCTGACCTCCCGCGGATTGTTGACGAGCAGCCGCGTCTGCTTCATCGCGTCCTCGGCAAGCTTCTTCAGGTCACTCCTTGCTATGCCGACGTCGGCGAGCGAAGCCGGCACGTTACAATCCCTGCAGATCGCCGCGATGGCATCGACGAAAAGCCGCGCCCGCTGGCTGACGCTCATTCCCTGCGACTTGGGATCGACAATCGGTGCAAGTTCAGCATAGAGCCCTTCCGCTTCCTGCAAATTGAACCGCAGCACCTGCGTCAGGACCAGGGCATTCGACAAACCGTGCGGCACGTGGAATATCGCGCCGATCGGATACGCCAACGCATGAACCGCGGCGACCGGCGAATTGGCGAATGCCATCCCGGCCAGCATCGAGCCTAGCAGCATCTGCGATCGCGCTTCGAGATTTGACCCGTCCGCGCAGACCGCACGCACATTCGCCGACAGCAGCGCAAGGGCCTGACGCGCGAGCTGATCAGACATCGGGTTCTTCTTGTGCCGGCTGGTATAGGCTTCGATCGCGTGCACCATGGCATCGATGCCGGTCGCGGCGGTGACGTGGGCGGGCAGACCGAGCGTCAATTCCGGATCGAGGATCGCCCAGTCCGGAAGCAACCGCGGCGAGACGACGCCCTTTTTTTCGGTTGTCGGTGTCGTGACGATCGCGATCGGTGTCACCTCCGAGCCGGTCCCGGCCGTCGTCGGCGCGAGCAGCAGCGGAAGGCGTTCGCCCTTGGCAAGACCGACACCGTAGATATCGTCGAGGCGATCAGGTGTTTTGGCGAGATAGGCCACAAGCTTCGCGGTATCGAGCGCGCTGCCACCCCCGATCGAGGCGACCAGTTCGATCCCCTTGTCGCGGCATAGCGTGACCGCCCGCTCGATGACATGCGACGGCGGATCCGCCTCTACGTCGTCGAATACCGTGAGTTCGCAACCGCCCGCGACCAGGCCCGACTCGGCGCTCCCGGTCAGGCCTGCATTGCGTACGCCCTTGTCGGTGACCAGAAGGACACGCTTCGCCGCGTATCCCGAGACCAGCTCAGCCAGCTTCTTCGATGCACCCACTTCAAACAGAATGTTCGGCGGCGCCTGGAACGTGAAAGGTTTCATCGGACATCACTCCTGATCTGATGGCACGGTAATGCTGCGAGCGCAGCAGTAAGTTGTTCGCTCACGGCGTCGATCGATTGCAGACCATCAACGATATTGAGTAACCCCTGTGACCGGTAGTATTCGGTAACTGGCGCGGTTTGCGCCCGATAGACGTCCAGCCGGGTCTTGAACACCTCGGAATTATCGTCACGGCGCACTGGCTCGCCTTTACTTGCCGCTTCTTCGGCGCGGCCCCTGATGCGGTCGAGGAGCGCCGTTTCATCGACCTCCAGCTCCAGCACCGCGTCGAGTTTGATACCCCTGGCGGTGAGCTCCTGATCGAGCGCTTCCGCTTGCGTCACCGTCCGGGGAAAGCCGTCAAGGATAAAGCCGTTTGCGGCGTCGGAATGATCAATACGGTTGGCGACAACCGAAACCACGACATCATCGGGCACGAGCTCGCCAAGATCCATGATATGTTTGACGCGCAACCCCGAAGCCGTGCCTGACGCCACCGCTTCGCGCAGCATGTCTCCGGTCGACAATTGCGGAATGCAAAAGCGGTCGACAATTCTCGTTGCCTGAGTGCCCTTCCCCGCGCCTGGCGGTCCCAACAGAACCAGTCTCATCAACTCTGCTCCTCCTGTCCTTGCGGATCTCAGTTCTTTGAGCGGATGATGCCATCGTCCGCGCTCCAACCAAGCGCAGACAACTTCCTATCATCGAACGATACGATCTTCGCTTTGACGCGACCGGCTCTATCTATTATTTATTCAGGTCAACTGCCGGCGGTTGGCTCATTGCACTTCCGAGCTCACGAAACTGCGCGTTCATTTTTTCCATCTGCTGTTTGAGATGGTCTTGATAGACAGCGCCCATTTCTTGCGGGTCTTTTGCATGCAACAGCCTTTGCGCAAGCTCGAATCCCGCGGCCACATTTGCTTCGGCGAACGCCACCGCCTTGTCGTTCATCTCTTTCGCAGTTGAATAGGTTGCGCGGACGCCGGAATCGGCCTTCTCCCTCAGCTTCTGGGATTCGGCCATGTACTTCGACACGGCGTCCTTTGCCTTATCGAGCGTGGTTTGCGCCATTTCACGCATCTTCTCGGCTTGTTCGTTGATCTGCTCAGTCATTGCACTCTCCATTTCAACCGTTTGCGACTTCGGTGATTTAGTTTATGAAGCAGTTAAGTTTGCTCGATTGCTCACGCTATCGGCTCATCGACCTGTTTCAACTTCTCGCGAAGTTCATCCACCAGCACGCGCGTATTTTCGGAGTAATCAATAGGCACCACGACGAGGTGCACGCCGCCGCCTTTGAACGCGTTTTCGAGCGTCGGAATTAATGAGTCCGCGCTTTCGACTCGTGAGCCTTTCGCGCCGTAGCTCTCGGCATATTTGACAAAATCGGGATTGCCGAATGTCAGGCCGAAATCCGGAAAACTATCGACGGCCTGCTTCCAGCGGATCATGCCGTACGCGGAATCTTCCAGGATCAGCACGACGAGATTGAGCTTGAGACGAACCGCGGTTTCCATTTCCTGCGAATTCATCATGAAGCCGCCATCGCCACAGACTGCGAGCACCCGGCGTTCGGGATACAACATCGCTGCCATCATGGCGGACGGCAGCCCAGCGCCCATTGTCGCCAGCGCATTGTCCAGCAGAAGCGTATTCGCCACATAGGTCCGGTAGTTGCGCGCGAACCAGATCTTGTACATCCCGTTGTCGAGAGCGACGATGCCGTCCTCGGGAATGACCTTTCGCACATCGTGTACGATGCGCTGCGGGGTCGGCGGCCAGCGATCCTCGGTGGCCCGGTCGGTAAGGCGTTTCAAAATGCCCTCGCGAAGGCCGAGCAATGCCCCCGCATTGTGCAGTCGCCCCTCGACGCGATCCGCCAGCAGCTCCAGGCTCGGCCCTACATCGCCAACCACCTCGCATTGTGGAAAGTAAACTCGCTCCACATTAGCAGGCGTGTAGCTGACGTGGATCACTTGTAGACCCTTCGGGCCCATGATGAACGGCGGTTTCTCGATCGTATCGTGACCGATGGCGATGATCAGATCAGCGCGATCAACGGCTTCATGCACGTAGTCACGTTCGCTGAGCGCAGCCGTCCCCATATAAAGGTTGCCACCCCCGGGTACTGTTCCCTTCCCCATCTGCGTCGTGAAGAAGGGAATTTGCGTACGGCGAACGAACCCCCCGATGCCTGCCGTGCTCCGGGGCCGGGACGCGGCGGCGCCGAGCATGATTAAAGGCCTCTTTGCCTTGAGGATCATTTCAGCGGCGCGGTCCAGCGAAGCGCGATGTGCGACCGGAATTTCGATCGGATGCTGTTGCACCATCGCGACGTCTTCTGCTTCTTCGCCCGCGACGTCCTCGGGCAATTCCAGCAGGACAGGTCCTGGTCGCTCTTCCATCGCGATCCGAAAGGCATCGCGAACGATCGTCGGAATACTGCTCGTACTGACGATCTGGAGGGAAAGCTTGGTAAGTGGCTTGAAAGCACTGACCACATCGACAATCTGGAATTTTGCCTGACGACTGCTCATGATGCCCTTCTGACCGGTGAGCATGATCATGGGCATGGCGCCGAGCAGCGCGTAGGCTGCTCCCGTCGTCAGGTTCAGCGCGCCCGGACCGAGCGTGGTGATACACACACCGGGCCTGCCGGTCAGGCGTCCGTAAGTCGCAGCCATGAAGGCTGCGCCTTGCTCGTGGCGAGTCAGGATGAGCTTGATCGACGAGTTACGCAGGCTTTCCACGACATCGAGGTTCTCCTCGCCGGGCACCCCGAAAACTCGGTCCACGCCCTCGTTCTCGAGCGCGGCAACCAATAAATCTGATCCCTTCGGCATCTTGTCCTCCTGATCTTCCAATTCAACGTAACGGCTCAATTGCACTTCGCGGTGTCGTCCACCAAAGACGCCGATAGCGTCGCAGGTGCGAACGGGCTTTGCGGTTCCCGGCTAGCCCAACCGACGGATGATGCTTTGCGTGAAGTCGCTGGTGGATGCTTTGCCGCCCAGATCCGGCGTTCGAACTCCGTCCTTGCGCAAGACCTGATCGATCGCGGTTCTGAGACGGTTCGCGAGCCCCGGCTGATCGATGTGTTCCAGCATCAAGCCGACGGCCAGCAGCAGCGCGAGCGGATTGGCGATGCCCTTGCCGGCGATGTCCGGAGCCGAACCGTGCACGGCTTCGAATATCGCAGCATCCGGTCCGATATTGGCGCCGGGAGCCATGCCAAGGCCGCCCACCAGTCCGGCGAGCTGGTCGGACAGGATATCGCCGAACAAATTGGTGGTGACGATGACGTCGAACTGCCAGGGATTCATCACAAGCTGCATTGCGGTAGCATCGACGATGCGATCGTCCATCTTGACCCTGCCCTCGTATTTCTTGGCCACCTCGTGGCCGACTTCAAGAAACACACCGGTCAACGCCTTCAGGACGTTGGCCTTGTGCACGACGGTAACCTTCTTGCGTCCGTTCCTGAGCGCGTAATCGAACGCGAACTCGATGATCTTGCGTGACCCCTCGCGGGTGTTGACCCCGGTCGAAATGGCGACGGCGTGCGGATCGTCGCCGATCGGGATGTAGTGCTCGAAGGCGACATAAAGACCGCCGAGATTTTCTCGCACCAGCACGATATCGATATCGTCGAATCGTCCCCCGGGAACCATGCTTCGAACCGGGCGCACATTGGCGTAAAGGCCGAATTCCTCGCGGAGGCGGACATTGATCGACCGGAACCCTCCGCCGACAGGGGTCGTCAACGGGCCTTTCAGGGCAAGCCGCGTGCGCCGGATGCTATCCAGCGTCGCCTGCGGTAGCGGATCACGACTTTGCTCGATAGCGGCCAGACCGCCCTGCCGGACGTCCCACTCGAACGGGGAGCCGAGCGCTTCGAGAATATCGACGGCCGATTTCACGATCTCCGGGCCGATACCGTCGCCAGGAATGAGTGTCGCGGGAAGCTTTTGCAGCGGCTTATCAGTGGTCATCCCAAATCCTCATGAAGTAAACGGCCAATGTCAGCCGGCGTTATCGAAGCGTTGGCTGGCCGCTCACGCGGCCGGCTCGTGAACAACAGCGATGCCTTGTTGCGGATTTCGACTGAGGGCCAACACCATGATGCAACCGACACCCGACAGCACCGCGAGAGGGAGCAGCCCCAGCGAATAGCTGCCCGTGGCGTCCTTGATAACGCCAAGAAGGTAGCTACCCAGGAACCCGCCGATGTTTCCGATCGCGTTGACCTGCGCTATCGCCGCTGCGGCAACGCCAGCCGACATGCATTCTGTCGTAAGCGCCCAGAATGGCCCCTTGACGATGTAAGTGGCCGTGACGGCGACACACAGCAACAGGACCACAGGAAGCAACGCGCTGGCGAATGGCGCGACTGAAAGACTGGCCGCCAATAGCAGAAGCGGAATCGCGGTATGCCATGTACGTTCGCGGGTGCGATCCGAATTCCGGCCCCAAAGGATCATGAGTACCGAGGCGATTCCGAACGGAATCGAGTTAATCAGCCCGGTTTGCATGTTGCTCAGACCAAATGACTTGATGATCTGAGGCTGCCATAGCGAAAGAACCTGGCTTGAGCCGGACGCGCCGGCATAGATCAGCGAGGCAGCGAGAACATACTTGTTGGATACGACCTGCCAAAGGGACAGGTGCTCCACGGCCTTTTTGGGCGACGAACTGTCCGCAGCCAGGCGATGGGCCAGCCAGTCCCGCTGCGTATCGGTGAGCCAACGCGCATTGGCCGGACCGTTGGGCAGCACGAAGAAGGATGCGATGCCGAGCAGCACGGCGGGTACCGCCTCCAGCACGAACATCCACTGCCAGCCGTGATAGCCGAGGTATCCCTCAAGCTGAAGCAACGAGGCGGAAATCGGCGAACCAAGGAAACTCGAGATCGGAATTGCGACCATGAAGATGGCTACGATCCGGCCGCGGTATTCGGCGGGCAACCAATAGGTCAGGTAAAGAATCACGCCGGGAAAGAAGCCTGCCTCGGCGGCGCCCAGCAGCATTCTCACGAGGTAGAACGAGTTGGGCCCAACCACCAGCGCCATGCAGGCTGCGACGATGCCCCACGTGATCATGATCCGCGCGATCCAGAGCCTCGCCCCCACCTTCTCCATCGCCAGGTTGCTCGGCACCTCGCAAAGGACATAGGTGATGTAGAAAAGCCCACCGCCAAGTCCGAATGCAGCCGACGATAAACCGATATCATGGTTCATTTGCAGCGCGGCGAAACCGGCGTTCACGCGATCGACGAATGCGATGAAGTAGCAGACCATCAGGAAGGGAATGATGCGGAACGTCACCTTCCGCATCGTTTCCGTCTCGATCTTCGATGGTTGCGCAGAAATTGAAGGCATGGCGTCCTCTCGATCGCATGGATGATTGACGGTCAGGCCGCGAGCTGGCGCAGGACGTACTGGAGGATCCCGCCGTTGCGGAAATACTCCAGCTCATCGAGCGTATCGATACGGCAGGTCAGCGGAACGACAGCCTTGCGTGCGCCACCGGGTCCGTAAATTTCGATCGCAAGTTTCTGCCGAGGAACCAGCCCACTCTCGATCCCGCGCAGGGTAACGATTTCGTCACCCTTCAGTCCGAGTGACCGCCAGGATGTACCCTCCTCGAAGACCAACGGCATCACGCCCATGCCGACGAGGTTCGAACGGTGAATACGCTCGAAGCTCTCGGCGACCACGGCCCGGATGCCGAGAAGATTTGTGCCTTTCGCGGCCCAATCGCGCGACGAACCCGTGCCGTATTCCTTGCCGGCGAAAACCACCAGCGGCACCTTGTCGGCCTGATAGCGCATGGCGGCATCATAGATGGACATCCTGTCGCCGCTCGGCTGATGAATGGCGTAGCCGCCCTCGACCACCTTTCCGGCTTCGTCCTTCACCATCTGGTTCTTGATGCGGATATTGGCGAACGTTCCCCGCATCATCACTTCGTGGTTGCCGCGGCGGGTGCCGTATTGATTGAAGTCGACGACGCGGATCTGGTGGTCGCGCAGATAGTGCCCGGCGGGACTGCTTTCCTTGATCGATCCCGCCGGCGAGATATGATCCGTGGTGATCGAATCGAGGAACATGCCAAGGATGCGTGCATTGCTGATGTCGGTGGGAGGTATCGGCTCCTTCGTCATTCCGACGAAATAAGGCGGGTTCTGAACATAGGTTGAAACCTGGTCCCACTCGTAGGTTTGTCCCTTGGTGACGCCGATGCTTTTCCAGTTCGCATCGCCGCTGAAGACGTCCGCGTAGCGCGTCTTGAACAGTTCGCTGCCGATGGTGCGGTCGATGCAATCCTGCACTTCCTGGCTCGAGGGCCAGATATCCCTTAGGTACACTGGCTTGCCGTCGCTCTCCAATCCGAGCGGCTCCTTCGCCAGATCCAGCGCCATCGATCCGGCAAGCGCGTAGGCAACGACAAGCGGCGGCGACGCGAGATAGTTCGCCCGCACGTCCGGATTAACCCGTCCCTCGAAGTTGCGGTTTCCGGAGAGAACCGCGACCGCAACAAGGTTGTTGCCCAAGATTGTTTCCGAGATTTCTTCCTGCAGCGGTCCGGAGTTTCCAATGCAGGTCGTGCAGCCGAAGCCGACGAGATTAAAGCCGAGTTTGTCCAGATCGGTTTGGAGACCGGATTTCTTGAAATATTCCGCTACGATCTGCGAACCCGGCGCGAGCGACGTCTTGACCCATGGCTTTGTGCTCAGGCCCCTGGCGACGGCGTTGCGCGCCAGCAGGCCGGCGGCCAGCATGACGCTGGGGTTGGACGTATTCGTGCACGACGTAATCGCCGCGATCACAACATCGCCATGACCGAGATTGAAGTCTTCGCCTTCAACGCGATGCCTTTTGTCCATCTGCGCGGCCTGGCGGAATTCCTGGTCCATCGCGCTCAGAAAAGCGGTCTTCGCGGTATCGAGTGTCACGCGATCCTGCGGCCGTTTCGGTCCAGCCAGCGACGGCACCACGTCGGTCATGTCGAGTTGCAAGGAGTCCGTGAACACCGGATCCGGCGTGTCCGCGGTGCGCCACATGCCCTGGGCTTCGGCATAGGCCTTGACGAGGGCGACGCGTTCGGGATCGCGGCCCGTGGTCGTCAGATAGTCGATCGTTCGCTGGTCGATCGGAAAGAAGCCACAGGTCGCACCATATTCCGGCGCCATATTCGCGATCGTGGCGCGGTCTGCGACGGTCATGTCATCGAGCCCCGGACCGTAGAACTCGACGAATTTTCCGACCACGCCGCGCTTGCGCAACATCTGCGTCACGGTCAGCACGAGATCGGTCGCCGTGACGCCTTCCTTCAGCCGGCCGGTCAGCCTGAAGCCGACGACTTGCGGCAGCAACATCGAGATTTGCTGACCGAGCATGACGGCCTCGGCCTCGATTCCCCCCACGCCCCAACCGAGCACAGCCAGGCCGTTGACCATCGTTGTGTGAGAATCGGTGCCGACGAGCGTATCGGGATAGGCAAGCTCGGCACCTCCGCCTTCAGGGGTACGAGTCCAAATCGTCTGGGCGAGGAATTCGAGATTGACCTGATGGCAAATGCCCGTGCCGGGAGGAACCACCCGGAAGTTCGAAAAAGCACCCTGCCCCCATTTCAGAAAGCGATACCGCTCGCCGTTGCGCTGGTATTCGAGCTCGACGTTCTTGGCCAGCGCCTGACCGTTGCCGAAGGCATCGACGATCACGGAATGATCGATAACCAGATCCACCGGCACGAGCGGATTGATCTTCTGCGGATCGCCGCCGAGATTCTTCATCGCGTCCCGCATCGCGGCGAGATCGACGACTGCCGGAACGCCGGTGAAATCCTGCATCAATACGCGGGCCGGCCGGAAGGCGATTTCCTTTTCGGCCGATCCCTTGTTATGGATCCACTGCGCCGCATCCTCGATGTCGGCCTTGCTGGTACTGCGGCCGTCGTCATTGCGCAGCATGTTCTCGATGATGACTTTCAGAGAGAACGGCAGCGGGGAGAGGTTCGACAAGCCATTCCTCTCCGCCGCGTGAAGCGAATAGTAGCTGTAGGTCTTTGCGCCGACCGAAAGCGTCTGGCCGGAGTCAAAGCTATTGAGGCACTTTACTGTCATGACGATGGTCCTTCCGTACGAGACCCGCTCTGAACGTGGTGAGGCCTGAGCAATTTCCATATGTAAACTGCCGACGACCTCGGTTCTCTTCGCTAGGTGGTGCGCGACAGGATGATCAATACGATCGTCACCGTGATCGCGCCGCCGATCCGCGTCGCGATCTGGGCAAACGGCATGAGTTGCATCCGGTTTGCGGCGGTCAGGATCGCGACGTCGCCGGTTCCCCCCTGCCCGCTGTGACAGGCGTTGATGATCGCCGACTCGATCGGGTACATGTTGAGAAACCGGCCAACCACCGCGCCGATCGCCATCAAGGTGACGACAGTGCTGAAGATCGTGATCATGTTCGGGACGTTGAATGCCGCGACCAGTTTGTCCCACGGCGTCAGCGAGACGCCGATGGCGAACAGAAGCGGATAGGTGACCGCGGTGGAAAAGAACTTGTAGACCACGAATCCGCCGCGTTGCAGATGGGGCGACACCGCGCTCGTGAGCTTCGCAAGCACCGCAAGGAACAACATCGCCACCGGCGCCGGCAGACCGAACAGGCGGTGGCACATCACACCCAGAAGATACAGGGTGATGGCGGCCAGCCCAGCCGCAGCAACCGTACTCCCGTCCATCGGACCGCCGGTTTCGGAGGCGACTTCTTCCTCGGCCGGATCCATGTCGTCGTGCTCGGCCGGCTGAAGGCGTCCCTCTCCCGTCAGGCTCGGGTATTTCTTGCCGACATAGTTCAGAACACCTGACAGGATGATCGCGGTCAGGCTGCCGAGCATGATCGGCGGCAGTATCTGGGCGAACACGTCGCCCTGCGGTTGGTGCAGGATTTCCGAATACCCGATCGAAAGCGGAATCGCGCCTTCACCGACACCGCCGGCCATGATGGGAAGTACGACGTAAAAGAAGCTGTGGTGGGCGCCAAGGCCCAGCAGGGTCCCTACCAGGGTTCCAACCACGCCCGCCGCGATCGAACCGAGGGCAAGCGGCACGAATATCTTCACGAAGCCCTTCACAAGAACATTGCGATCCATTCCCAGGATGCTGCCGACGATGATGCAGGCGATGAAGAGGTACAGGAAGTTGGTGTACTTGGTGAACTCGATAATCGATTTCTCGATCTGGGGCGGGATCAGCTTGTAATAGGCAAGCGCGGAAGGAATGAAGGTCGCGAAGATAGCCGCGGAACCGATGTTGCGCAGTATCGGGATGCGCTTGCCGATTTCGGCACAGGTGAAACCTCCGACCACGAGCACAGCGATCATCATCGAGACCTCACCCTTGATGTCGCCGGTATAGGTGAACCCCACGAGAAGCGCGAACAGGATCACGAACACCGGGACCGGAATGATCCCGATCCTTGTATCCATGATCTTCCACCAGCCGCGCGGCCACCAGGGTTCGGCACCTCCGCCGGAATTCGACGAAATGTTCACTAGTTCGGGCGCTGTCGGGACCACGTCACTCATTTGCATTCCTTCCTGCCGCCGATTCCGTTCGCTCCCCTTGATCGAGACGGCATTGCGGAGCCTCGCCGCGCGTCATCAATCCTGCGTCGCCCCGAGGTCGACCTCGGGCCGCCGGTCGTCATTCTCCAAAGTGGCATTGTTCGGGTCGTCGAACAGGACGGCCGCTCGTTTCACGAACCGATCTTCGAATGTCTGCTGCAGGTCGATCTTGGCCGCCTTGAGCTCCGGATCGAAGGTGGCAAGCATGTTGAACGCGCTGTTCATGCCCTGGGACGTAATTACCCCGGTCTTCGAATAGATCAGCAAGTTCGACCTGAGGGACTTCACATAGATGTCGCGGTCACCGAGGAAATAATCTGACGGCACCGTGTCCACGACTTCATCGGTCGTCGCCGTGGCAATCCATTTCAGCGTTTTATAGAACGCGGTCACGAGCGCCTGCATGGTGTTCGGATTCGCGGCGATGAAAGCCTGTTTGGCATAGAGCACCGCAGCCGGATTGGTGCCGCCGAAGATCTCATAGTTGACTCGCGGAAAGCGGGTATCGGTCACGATTCGGATAATTCCGTCCTGCTCGAGCCGAGTGATCACCGGATCGAAATTGGCCGTCGCGTCGATCGCGCCGCTCTTCATCGCCTCGACCGCAGCAGCACCACCGCCAACGCCGATGAATATTGCGTCGGCCGGCTGAAGGCCCGCCTTTGCCATCAGATACAGAACGAAGAAGTGCGACGAAGAGCCCGGAGCGGTCACGCCGATCTTCATGCCCTTGAGATCGGCGGGCGACTTGTAGGCCCGGTCCCTGCGCACCGCGAGCACGATGCCCGGAAACCGGCCGAGTTCGATCAGTGCGCGGATGTCCTGGCCTTTGGCCTGCGTGTGAAGGACGTGCTCATAGGCGCCGGTCACGAGATCTACCGAGCCGCCGAGCAGGGCGTCGAGCGATTGCGACCCACCCTCGAAATCGGCGATCGAGACGTTGAGCCCGTAATCCCTGAAATAGCCGCGGCGTTCGGCCAGCGTGACTGGGAGATAATAAAGGTGCGACTTGTTGGCCACCCCAAGCCGGAGTGACGGCTTTTCAAGTTGCTGGGCGCGGCTCGCCCGCGGAAAGGCCGTGCACAGAGCCAAGCCAACCAGACCGGCCGCAAATGCTCGGCGATCGCAGTTCATGCCGCGTTCCCGCCGTCTGTGTTGTCAGCATGGTCAGAGTCCAGCATCACCGTCACGGCTGCCGGAAACGCAGATGCGTCGACAGCACTCACTTTCCCGGTCGCGTTCGCTGGCATGCCCACCTCCCTTTTGACGAATTCATTTTTTACTTTTGGTATGCAAGATACGCTTTCTGGACAGCTATCTGTCCTGAAGAGCGCGACGCCACTCCTTCAGAAAACTCGCACGTTTCGACTGATCGAGATAAGTCAGCAACTCCGGCCCGATATGGATTGGCTTTACCGCGTCACTTCGGTCTGCCGGTATTACGCCATCAGCGCCGATACCAAGGCGGACAGAGCCAACCGATCGAGCCAGGAGAAATTTCTGGCCACGTTCCGAGAGAAGATAATCGAGAAACTGCTTCGCAGTTTCCGGATGGCGTGCGGCGACAGGGATGAAAGCGATGCGCGACATCAAGATGATGTAATCGGAAGGAAAGATGACTCCGATCGAAGCGTCTTCCTTGGCCCGCTCGATCGCATAGGAGCCGATCATATTGTAGGCGATCAGATGCTCGCCGGATGAGATGCGATCGAGGACCGTTCCGGTTGTTGAATAGAGCTTGATGCCGGCGCCGCCAAAAGCGCGAACCATATCCCACGTCGTCTTGGTGATCCGGGCATCGCGCGTAATGAACAGGAATCCGGACCCGCTCTGCTCGGGATCGTAGGACGCGATCTTTCCTCGATAAGTGTCCGGCTTCTTGTTCAGAAGATTTGTCAACTCCGCACGGGTTCGAGGTATGTCGGACTCCACAACGAGGTTTTTGTTGTAAACAATGACGATCGGCTCCGCAGTGATCGCGTAGGCTTCATTCTTCCAGACCGCCCAGTCCGGGATTTTCGCAATTTCTCTTGATACATAGGGTTGAGCGTAGCCGTCATTGACAAGCTTGACCTGCAAGTCCATCGCCGAACTCCAGATGACGTCACCGGACGCCTCGCTGGAAGACGGGGGTTCTACAATTCGATTAAAGATGTCGTTTGAATTTACTTTTGAATAGACGGTCTCAATACGCGGATAAAGCGCACGAAAATCGGCCAGCAGGTCGGACACTTCTGACGCATCGGTCGTCGAAACGATTTTGAGCTGGTCTCTGATTTCGGCGACAACCGCCACCTGGCCCTTGGCAGGCGCAACGTCCTGCGTTTGCTGAGCGTTGGTCGCCGCAGCAAACAGCATTCCAACGCACAAGACCAAGGCGTTCGCAGCCTTCATCGTAACGTTTCCCCGCAATGAGCCGCTTTGCGTGCTTTTGTTATTACGGACCGTAGGCGCCGAACCTGTCACCCTCCTGTCGCGCGTCCGGTTTGTGACAGCGATCTGAGGCGATGTGGTGCCCGTATCCAATGCCTCTCGGCAGGCACAATCAAGTTTCAGATGCGACTTTCGCCATCGCGATGGGCGAGAGGAAAGCTCACCGAAACCAGAAGACCCCGTCCTTCCGCGCCCCGCGAAAGCACAATTTGAGCTTCGAGACGGTCCGACAGCGCTTTCACGATAGCTAACCCAAGACCGCTACCTTCAGGACCGTTCGTCGTGGGAACCCGATAGAAGCGCTCGAAGACTCGCGCAAGATGAGCATCCGGAATTCCGGGACCGTTGTCCTCAACTTCGACGCGTGCGGCGGTCGGGCCAACGACCGTCCGAACCAGAACCATACCGCCGGAGCGGTTATAGCGGATGGCATTGTCGATGAGGTTTGCCAGCAACTCGCCAATGAGCAGGCTGTTTCCGGGGATCGGGGCCGGTCCGTCAAATCGATCGAACTGTACATCGATATCCCGCGCGAAAGCTTGTGGCGCACGCTCCGACAAGACGTTGAAGGCGATCTCGTTCAGATCGACGTTTTCGACGACCGGTTGCGCAATGTTTTGTTCATCCGCCCGAGCCAGCGTAATCAGTTGCCTGAGAAGTCTTTCAAGGCGGTTGATCGCGTTATCCACTTCGTTAAGGGCAGATTGGCCCGCAGGCGTCTCCGACCCCAAGCGCCGCACGAGATCCAGATGCGTCCGCAATATCGCCAGGGGCGTTCGCATTTGGTGAGAGGCATCGGCCGTGAATCTGCGCACCAGTTCAATTGCCAGATCCAGTCGCTGCAGCAGGGAATTTACGGCGATCGCCGGCGCCAAAGCCTCCTGCGGCACCCGGGACAGATCGAGCGGACTGAGATTTGGACCGCCTTGGATACCACGCGCGTCGATTTCCTGCTTGAGTTCGCCAAGCGGCCTCAGCCCTCGTTCGACCGCGTACCAGCCGAGGCAAGCAACGAGGCCAATCAATCCGGCCTCAAGAAGCGCGAGACCAGTAAGCATCTCACGCTCGACTGCGCGGCGCGCCTGCACTGTTTCGGCGACCGCGACGAGGACCAAGCCCGGCCTTCCGTAAACCTGCCGCGCCTGCGCGCCAATACGAACCGGCTTGCCGCGGTATAGGCCGTCGCGATGACCTGTCTCGCCGGCCTTCAATTGATCGAGCCCGGACAGCGGAAGATCCTTGTAGCCGGTGATCAACTCGCCAAGGTAAGTCACGCTGTAGTAGATGCTGTCGTGCGACTGGCTCTCCAGCATCCCCAGTGCGACCTGAGGCAAGTCGACAGTCAACTCGCCGTCCTCCACGCCGACGCGTTCGGCAATAGCGAGAACCGATCCATCGAGCAAGCGGTCATGGGTTGTCTCGACAACTCTCTGGATCAGCACCATGCCGCCGATTCCCAGAACAACGGCGAGGACGATGGCGGGAGCCACCAAATTCGTCAGGAGAGTTCGTCTCAACGACGGCCGCCAGGTGGCGATCACTAAACCTCCAATAAATAGCCCAGGCCACGAACCGTTCGAATCCGCGGCCCATCGGGACCGAGTTTTTGGCGAACGCGAGCAACATAGAGTTCAGCCGCGTTCGGCGCTACCGGTTCGTCGAAGCCAAACACCTCCGCGATCAGCCGGTCCTTGGACACGAGCTTGCCGGCGCGGGTCATCAGCACTTCCAACACGGCAAATTCGCGCCGTCGCAATTCGAGAGGCCGGCCACTCAGGGAAATCGTGCCCGCAGCCCGGTCGAACGCCAGAGGACCACAGACCAAGGTCGGATTAGGCAACCCCTGCCCTCTTCTCACGAGGGCACGGACACGGGCATCAAATTCGGAGATGTCGAAGGGCTTGGAGAGATAATCGTCAGCGCCGAGGTCAAGCCCGCTGACCTTGTCGTCAATCGCATAACGGGCCGTCAGAATCATGACCGGGACGGTTGATCCGGTTTGCCGTATCTTGTGCAGGACTTCAAAACCCGACACATTCGGCAGATTGATATCCAGAATGATCAGGCTGTAAGGTTCGAGCAACGCGGTCTGCGCAGCCGAAGCACCGTCGGATTCTATATCGACCGCAAACCCGGAGAGCTTGAGCCGCTCGGCAAGGCCCCGCGCCATGGCGGCATCGTCCTCGACAATCAGAATTCTCACTGAACAAGCCTTCGCGTTCGCGCTGCCCCTGCTGCCAAACCGCCAAGCTCTTTTTTCGGACGAACAGCATATCGTGTCAATCTCGGGGTTAATGCATTCAAGAATGCATCTACCCTGATGACGCCAGAAGGGCCGTATTGAAAGACTAAACCGGAGCGGCCCGATATCGCAAATACCGAGGTTATGAGCGCTGGCAGAAATCGCTCGCCGGCGACCCGTATTGCGCAAGATCCAGCGAACCGATGCTCCAATCACAACGAGCGCAAGACCACCATACTCGCGTCTATCGACGGGGACGCTGGATCGGCCCAGGGGGTGTAAACTGAAACGGCTGCAATTCGCCTATATGCTACGCGCAATTCAACTTGAGACCGCTCACCTGGCAAATTTTGGATTTCTTTGATCTCGCGGTGCGCACATCGTGCACACGCGGGCTTCCTTGAGAGAATTGATCTCTCTCGTTCCAATCCATCATCAGGCAGTTTGAGCTAGGTCCAGAGCGGGAGATAGCCAAATCTAACATCCAGCTTCAATGTCCGCTTTGCGCGGCCAGAAGCGGACGTCCAGAGCTGCTGTTGACCCAAGCTGACGAATTACAGTGCAAGCCACAGCGCTCGCTTCAGAGCCAGCGAACAGGGCAGGCAGCGATACGCAGCACCGAGACTTCCGGTTAGCGTCACCGCATGGGGAGCAATACACTAATTCATCGGCGCATTGCGGCGGCCTGACGAATGCCCTGCTCCTGCACCTGACTTGTCGCTCGTGCAGACGTGATCTAAGTATACGGCCGGCGGACGTCCAAAGCGAATAATAAGCGCGCGAGCTTGATCCGCCTTCGAGGGAGGAGACAATGAAGACACTCTTGATGACCGCGGCCATGGTTGTCGGCATCGTTATCAACGCGGCAAATGCCGCGCCGTTGCCTGAGGCAAAGCCCGACGACGTCGGATTCTCGCAACAGGGATTGACGCGGTTCGACGAATTCTTCGCCCGCGAAATCGCCGCCAAACGTGTGCCCGGTGCCGTGGTCGCAATAGCCCGGGACGGAAAGCTCGTCCATTACAAGGCGTACGGCCAGCTTGATGCGACCAAAGGCACGCCGATGCCGCCGGATGCCATTTTTGCGCTTGCGTCCATGACCAAGCCGATGGCGGCCGTCGCCGGTTTGACGCTCATGGAACAGGGCCGCCTGCCTCTCCAGGCCAAGGTCACGGACTACTATCCAGCGTTCTCCGAGATGAAGGTGGGTGTCCAACAGTCGGACGGTTCGCTGAAGCTCGAAGCGCAGGCTTCACCGATCTACATACACGACCTTTATCGCCACACATCTGGTCTTATGTATGGAGGACGCCCGGACAGCTCGAGCCCGGTCGCGCGTCAGTACCCGGAAGGGACGGCGCCGGCCATCGAGGGCGATACACAAGCCTTCATCGATCGCATCACGAAGCTGCCGCTGGCGCACCAGCCGGGGGCGGTTTTCGAGTACGGTTTTTCGATTGACGTGCTGGGCGCGGTCGTCGAAAAGGTAAGCGAGCAGCGCCTCGGCGACTACCTGGCTGCCAATGTGTGGCAGCCACTCGGCATGAAAGATGCCACATTCCACCTCACGGAGGCGCAGCGTCCTCGTCTCGCCCGCGCTTTTCCCAATGACCCGCTGACGGGCAAGCCCCAGTCCATCAACCTCCTCGACACGCCGACGAAGTTTGACTGCGGGGGAGCCTGCGCCTTTGCCACCGTCGGCGACTATTTGCGCTTTGGACAAATGCTGCTCAACGGCGGTGAGCTCGACGGTCAACGCGTTCTTGGCCCCAAGACGGTGCATCACATGATCTCGAATCACCTTGGACCAGAGATAAAGAACAACGTGGCCAACGTGGAGCCGCATCGCGGTGGCTTTGGTTTCGGCCTTGGGGTGGCAGTCCGTACGAGCGAGGGTCTGTCATCGGTTCCCGGCAACCCCGGCGAGTTCACCTGGAATGGCGCCTACGGCACGCAGTTCTTCTGCGACCCGAAGGAGCGTCTTGTCGTGGTCGTAGGAACCGCGGCGCCCGGCGAACTCCGGAAATACTATCGTGAGGAAATCCAGGACATCGTGTATGGCGCGATGGTGCGGTGAGGCTCACCGGCTATGAATTCGATTAACCAAGCTCATCAGATGCTAGTACATCGTGAACCATACCCAGTTTGTCCACGAGCCCCGCAGGCTGCCGGTGGTGCTGAGCCCTGAGGAAGTTTGGACGGCGTCACGACGGCTGGCGGCTAATGCCGCACGCATGTTGCGGATCTATTGGCTTCAACTCAAACACGCGCAAAGGTCTCATCCATTCCGCTTCCGGCGGTACGTTGAGCCGCGTGGCTTTGACAGTCAGATAGCCCGGCGCCGTAACTAGTATTGCTGAATCGAATACGCTGCTTTCGATGCTTTATGCGCAGCTGTTCACAATCCATTCAGATGGGAACATTACCATGAGGTTCTTCAATTGGAGCCTACCCATGAGACTTCTGTTGAGTGGCATCATTGCGGCGGGCTCGCTTACCTTGGCAATCGCTGCGTTTGCTCAATCCGCTACGTCGACCCCGGCTGTCCCAACTAATCCGTCCGCTGCGGCCCCCGTAGCGAGCGGCAAAAGGTTTGCCTGTAAGACCGCGTCACAGGGAATGAAAGGCCAAGAGCAAAAGGATCAGATGCAACTTTGCATGGCCCAGGCTCACCTCGATTGCCTTAAACAAGCGATCGACCAAAAGGTAGTCGGTCCGCAAAGAAGGGATTTCGTGAAAAGCTGCGCAGAATAACATCTGCTTCAGATCATATTATATTGACGAAGGATGTTTACCAAGTGGCTCAGTGGCAGTACATCCTCCAATGATTGACTCAAGCCTAGCCAACGCCTTGCATATTTCAAAAAGGGACCTCGAGCCTACGGTTGGTAGCTACGGCAGGCCCTGGTTGCTTGTTCCTCACCAGTGAAGCGCCCTCCCCCAAAATTCAGCTGACCTCAGGGCCCTGCCGTTTGGCCTGTCATACTGTAGCTTTGAATTGGCCGGCAGCTCATCGAATGACCGCTTTGCGCCGCGGACATTTTTGAGAATGCTATTACTGACCACGCAACGCATCCATCAAGCGCGCTATCAATACATTCAACTGGTCCGCATCGCCGGCGCCCGCGTAGACATAGCGATCCGGCCGCACAATGACAGCGCTGACCTTACTCGCTCTGATCCAATTGGAAAATATCCCGTCGGTTTCGACGAAGGTCGAGATACCGCCTCGCGTAGAGCTTTCCCCGGCGCCAGCGATAACCACGCGTTCACCGCCAAGCTGCTGCCAGCACAACAGTGAAGCTTCCGACATCCACGATATTGCCTCCTGCGTTGCTGTGACTACCGCAAATTCCGGCTTCAGAAAATCATCAAGGCGCCTCACGCCCCCGTCTGCCGCCCGCACCTGCGGCTGCACAAACAGCCCGCCGGCCAGTTTTGCACCGGATGCAATCAGGCCCGATGCGAGATCGGGGATGAATTTCTGCCGGATGGTCTCAGCCGTCCCCGACTTCAGCTCCGCGCGCAACCGCGCGTCGCGGGCGACCGCCGCCTCGCGATCCAGCTCGCCGATGATCTTGCCGAACTCCTTGGCACTCGCGACGACGGAGCGGACGTGCGGCTTGCGCTCGACCTCGTAGCTGTCGAACAGCGCATCACCGGCTTTGCCGCGCATGACCAGCGCCAGCTTCCAGGCGAGGTTGGACGCGTCACGGATGCCGGCGCAGAGGCCTTGTCCGAGGAACGGCGGCGTCTGATGCACGGCATCGCCCATCAAGAACACACGCCGATCGCGCCAGCCTTGTCCGAGCAGTGCGTGGAAGCGATAGACCGCGGACCGCCAGATCGTAAGGTCGGACGTATCCGTAAAGCCTTTCAGCAATTTGAGCACGTTGTCCGGCGCGCCGGCGGATTCCGGATCTTCGCCCGGCAGCAGTTTGATTTCCCATCGCCGCAGATTGCGGGGGCCCGGCACGAACGTTCCGGGGCGCGACGGCCAGCAATACTGAAAACTCTTCGCGGGCCGTTTGGCGGGTTCGCTCGTCAGCGTGTCCACCACCATCCACCATTCGTCGAACGCGAGATCTTCAAGCTCGATACCTAGGTGTTTGCGAACGAAGCTGTTGGCGCCATCGCATCCGACCAGATAGCGCGCGCTGATCTCAAACTCGTCGCCGGTTTCCCCCCTCGCCTTCAGCGATACCGACGCTTCATCCTGTTCCAGGGATACGCCAGTGGTCGAGAGAAACACATCCGCGTCCTTGTATCCGGCGAGCTTGTCGCGAAGCGCCTGCTCGACGTCGGGCTGAACGAAAGTCGCATTCGGAATCCAGCCCAGCGGATAAGGCGGCGGCATCGGATCGAACATTTTTATCAATTCGCCGTCGACGCCGAGATAATGCGAGCCGTTATGCGGCGCGATCGCACTCTCCATGAAATCCGCAAGCCCGACGGCCTGAAATACCCGCAACGCTTCGTGATCGAGCGTGATCGCGCGCGGCTTGTCGTAAATGCCGGCGGCGCGTTCAACGACCGCGATCCTGAGACCGTACGTCGCCAGCAGGTTGGCGAAGATGGCGCCAACCGGTCCATAGCCGACGATTGCGACGTCGTACTTCGGGACTTTTCTCAACGCACGCGATCCCTCAGCACCTGACGGACCAGTTCGGCGGTGCGCTCGAAATGCGCCGTGATTAGCCGCGCCGCCGCATCGGCGTCGCGTGCCACCACGGCCTCCATCAGCGCGCGATGCTCTTTTTCGCGGTTCGCGCCCTTGATGCCGGCCCTACGGCCGACATGGCGATAGCGCTCGGAGGAATCGAACAGATGCTCGCAATATTGGGCAAGCCGTTGCGAACCCGAGGCCGAAATCAGGCTGCTGTGAAAATTGCGATGAGCAATTTCCCATGCGGGGCTGCGTTCCTGCTCCTTGCCAGCTTCGAAGCGCGGTGTGCGCGACAGCCGATGAAAGGAAAGCACGACCTGCTCTTCCCAGGCGGCATCGCCATGACTGATGGACTTGCGGATCGCAAGCTCGTTGAGCCAGCAACGCGCACGGGTGATGTCGACGAGATCGTCCTCGTCCATCGGCGCGACTGCGAAGCCACGATGATCGCTCTGCGCGACCAACCCCTCACTCGAGAGGCGGCTCAGCGCCTCGCGCATCGGGCTCAGGCCGACCTCGAAACGTTCGCACAGCGATCGGATATGCAGCTTCTCGCTCGGTTCGATCGCCACCGAGATGATGTCTTGCCGCAGACGGTCGTAGACATGCGAGGCCAGCGTCTCCTTGGCACTTTCAGGGGTATCGAGCGCGGTCTCGGACATGGGACTAGCCTCTAGGCATTCTGCTTTGCGAGATATTTCTCGAGCGTCATGGGGCTCGGCTTGACCTGCGGCTCGCGGATGGCGACCCCCGCGAAGGGCGTTGCCTCCTCGAACCAGGCCTGGCGCGCCGGCAATCCCCAAGGGTGGGCGATATTATGGTCCGCAGGGTCCCAGCCAACCGGTTCGTTCTCGATATCCATGATCTGGTAGTGGGTATTGAACAACTCGACGCGATGGCCGTCCGGGTCGCGCATATAGACATACATCGCATGACCCGGCCCGTGCCGCCCCGGACCGCGCTCGACGCGGGTCCCGAATCCGAGTTCGCCCGCGACGTCGCAGGCATACAGCAGATGATGCACCTCCGGCGCCAGGAAGGCAAAATGATGCAAGCGCGGACCCGTGCCGTTGAAAAACACGATGTCATGCGGGTTGCCCTTGCGCTGCAGGAACACGCCGCGCAGGTCGAAAGTGCCTGCTGGCGCGATATATTCGCTCAAGCGAAACCCCGCCGCCGTGTAGAACTCGGTCGCCTTGCGCACGTCCGGCGTCAGGATCTGGTAGTGGTCGAGCCGCAGTGCCGAGCCGCCGGCGTGGCGCGTGAATTTCGTGATCATGCGTGGCATCACCGGCATGACAGCGCAAAACTCCAGCGGCGTTCCGGCCGGATCGGTCGCGTGCAGCGTGCGCCCCTGATGCGGCACGTCGACCCACGCGGCCGGACAGCCATGAGTTTCGAAGAAGGCCTTGAGCCTGTCGAGATCGACATCGGCGAACACGCGCATCCCGATCCGCACGCACGAGACATCCCTTGCCTTGCGCAGGACCAGGCTGTGGTGGCACGCCTCCTCGACACCGCGGAAGTAAAGGGTATCGCCCTCCTCCGCCGTCAGGATCAGGCCGATCACCTCAGAATAGAACTGCCGGCTCGCCGCGAGGTCGCGGACGGTAAGGACGACATGGCTGGCGCGCGTGATGTGGAATCCTGGATCGAAATTGGTGGTTGGCAGGCTCATTCTCTCACCTTTCGTTTGATCTTATCATGGTCAGCCACGCAGGAGGGCCGGCAGCCACAGCGTCAATGACGGGAACGCGGTCAGTAACGCAAGAACGACGAGGTCGGCCGCCACGAAGGGGACGATGTTCCGGTAAAGCGCCCGCAATGGAATGTCCGGACGCATCGCGTTGATGATCAGGATCACCAGGCCGATCGGCGGGATCACGAGGCCAAGCTCAACGATGACCACATTGATGATCGCCCACCATACCGGATCATAGCCAAAATGCACGATGATCGGCAGCGCGAACGGCAAGGTGACGATCATGGCGGCCAGTTCGTCGAACACGGCGCCGAGCACCAGATAGGCAGCGAGCATCAGCACGATGATGCCGGTCGGCGGCAGATTCACATGGCCCAGGAACGCGATGAGCTGTTCCGGGATTTTGGCGAGGCTGATGAAATAGGTGAAGATCGACGAGCCGATCAGCACGAAATAGATCATGCCGGCGATCAGCGCGGTCTCGCGCAGGCTGGAAACCAGATTCCCCGGCGTGATGGTGCGGCGCATCAGTGCGAACGCAAACGACACGACAGCTGCGACCGAAGCCGCCTCGTTGACGGTAAAGACGCCGCTGTAGAGCCCGGCAAAGATGATCGCGATCAACAAAGCTGCGGGCGCGGCGCGCCGCACGGAAGCGAGCTTGTCCTGTCGCGACACGCGTTCCGAGACCGGCGCGATCGCCGGATCAAGCCGCGTTATCACCGCGATGGCGATGAGGTTGGCGGCGATGGTGATCAGCGCCGGAATTACCGCAGCGATGAACACGTCGAAAATATAGGTTCGCGCCACCACGCAATAAAGGATCATGCTGAGCGAAGGCGGAATCAGCGCCTTCAGCGCACCGCCCGCGGCGATGGTCGCACCGGAAAAACCGGGCGAGTAATTGCGCTTGAGCATCTCCGGCAGCGCCACCTGCGTGAATGTCGCGACCGTCGCCGGCGACGATCCGCAGATCGCGCCGAACGCAGCACTACCGCCGATCGTCGCATAGGACAGCCCGCCGCGCCGATGGCCGAGCAGCGCCGCAGCGGCCGCGTAGAGGTCGCGCGAAAAACCCGAGACGTTCACGAACGCGCCCATCATCAGGAACAGCGGCACGGCCGCAAGGTCGGTGCTGCCGAGCACCTGCGACGGCTCGGTGGCAA
>WNFD01000497.1_pt1 | contig 40066 bp, 39 predicted proteins | sample 5400491 | NCBI WGS metagenome assembly WNFD01 (sample SAMN13153343, study PRJNA577476) | soil metagenome | isolation source: 120 cm saprolite under Douglas fir tree site 2 hole 2 replicate 2 | place: USA:California | collected 2015-04-18
CGACTCCTCCGGCCTCGGCGTGCTGGTGTCGCTCTCGAAAAAAATCCGCGAGCAGGGAGGAGACCTGCGCCTCTGCGGACTCAATGAAGACCTGCAGACCCTGTTCGAGCTGACCAAGCTGGACACGCTCTTCGCCATCGCGCGAACGCCGGAGGAGGCGCTCGCCGCGTTTTAGCTCGTGACCACTCCGCAGCCCCTCCAGGTCCGGCGCCGGACCACCGGAGGTGAGACCGAGATCGAGCTGTCGCTCGACGTGCCGAGCGACCTCGATTACGTCGGTCCGGCGGTGGAGCTGATCGCGGACGAGCTGCCCGGCGGTCCCCTCTCTCCCCGCCGCATCCGATTCAACTTCCGCACCGCCTTCGCGGAGGCGCTCGCCAATGCCATCGCCTACGGGAACCGTCGCGACCCGCGACGTGTGGTGCGCGTGCGGGTCGAGGTGGCGCGCGACGCCGTCCGCTTGTATGTGACCGACGAGGGCAAAGGGTTCGATCCCAGGGGCGTGCCCGATCCGACACTCCCCGAGCGCCTGGAGCGCGAAGACGGTCGCGGCCTGTTCGTGCTGCGCAGCCTGGTCGACCAGGTCGCCTTCAACGAGAAAGGGAACTCGGTGTGCCTGACGCTCCGGGCGGGCTGACGCGCGTCGAGCGCCTGCTCCCGCTGCTCGAGCGGGTGGCCGGGGCGCGCCTCCGCATCCGTCGGACGGGGGAGGCCGGGACGGACGGCTCGGCCCGGGTCGAGCCCATTCCCGAGAGCGAGGGGTTGTGGCTCGAGATCGTGAACGGGGGACCGGGGAAGCCACTGACCCCGGGCGCCAGCCCGGGGATGGACCAGGAGCTCGCCCAGGTCGTGGGTTCCGTGCTCGCCGCCGAGCGCGATGCCGTTCAGGTCGCGGCCGAGCTGTCCGAGCGGTACGAGGAAATCGACCTCATCTACACGATCAGCGAGATCCTGGGCCACACGATCCGGCTCGACGAGGCGGCCGACCGGATCCTGCGCGAGGTGTCGACCGTGGTCGGCGCGCGGCGCGCGACGCTCCTAGTGTACGACGCCGAGCAGAAGATGCTGCGAATCGTGGCCGCGCGCGGGATGGACCCGCAGGAGGTGGAGCCGATCGAAGCGGATGACCCCTGCTCGGTCGCCGCCCGTGTGTTCCGCGAGATGCGGATCGTGAGCTATGACCCGACTGATCCCACGGCCCCGAACCCCGGCTGCCCCGATGGTCGCAACTACCTCGGCCAGGCGTTCCTGTCGGTGCCCGTCCTGTACGCCGCGCCGGGGGCGCGCGGCAAGCCGATCGGCGTGATCAACCTGACGGACCGCGTGGGGGGAGACGCATTCACGGCCGGCGACCGCAAGCTGGTGGCCGCGATCGCGAACCAGATCGGTGCCGCGATCGAGAACGCCCGGCTCGTCGCTCGCGATCTCGGGCAGCAGCGCGTGCTCCGGGAGCTCGAGCTGGGATCGGCGACGTCACGAGCCACGGGTTCGGCGCCGCGCTGATCATGGCCCTCGTGATGGCCGCCTCCGGTATCCACGCGGAATCGGCCGAGACGCCGACCGAGGTGCTGCGCCGGCTCGAGGAGTCGCTCGCCGATGAGCTCGCCAGCACCGAGATGTTCCTCACCGTGTTCTACGCCGTGGTCGACCCGAACGCCGGGCGCATCACGTTCGCCAACGCCGGGCACCCGCACGCGTTTCTCGTGTCGACACGGACGGGGGAGGCAGTGCGGCTCCAAGCCACCCGTCCACCCCTCGGTCTCGCCACCGCGCCGGGGGAGGATGCTGTCCTCAGCTGGGCGCGGCGCGAGGCAGTCATCTGCCTCTTCACCGACGGCGTCACCGAGGCGTTGGGTACGCGCGGCGACCGGTTCGGCGAGGAACGGGTGCTCGGCCACGTGGCGCGTTTGCGGGACCGCTCGGCGCGCGAGATCCTCGAGTCCGTGCACGCCGACCTCGCCGGCTTCACGGGCGGCGCGCCGCCCGCCGATGACCGCACCGTCGTCATCCTCAAGGTGTGATTCCGGACAAGCGGCTCGGCCAGCACTTCCTCACCGACCGGAACATCCTCCAGCGCATTGTGGATGCGCTCGAGCCCGCGTCCGACGACGTCGTGGTCGAAATCGGGGCGGGGAAGGGGAGCCTCACCGAGCAGTTGCTCGCCCGGGGCCTGCGGGTGGTCGCGATCGAAAAGGATCGGCGACTGATCGAGGAGGTCGGAACGCGGAACGCGGAACGCGGAAGAGAAAGACTGACCATCGTGCACGGAGACGCGCTCCGCGTCGATTGGCACGCGCTTAGCGCTCCGACTTCCGCGTTCCCCGTTCCGCGTTTCAAGATCGTCGGCAACATCCCCTACAACATCACCTCTCCCCTGATCGACAAGGCGCTCACGCCCCCGCTCCCCGCGCGCATCGTGTTTCTCGTTCAGGCCGAGGTCGCCGACCGCATGGCCGCGCCCCCGGGATCGCGAGCGTACGGCGCCCTCTCCATAGGCGTGCAGGCCGTGTGTCGCGTGGAGCGGCTCTTCACCGTTCGCGCCGGCGCGTTCACGCCGCCGCCCAAGGTCGAGAGCGCGCTGGTGCGCCTGACGCCGCTCGCCCAGCCGCTGGTTGCCCCCGACGAGATCGCCCGCTTCCGCGCGTTCGTCACAGCGTGCTTCACTCGCCGTCGTAAGCAGCTGCGCAACGTGGCGATGGCGGCCACGGGGCGCTCCGCCGCCGTCGTGGCGGCCGGACTCGCGGCGCTGGGGCTCGATCCGACGGTGCGTCCCGAGACGCTGGTCCCGGAAGATTTCGTGCGGCTCTTGCGTTGGAGCGCTCGGTTGTGAAATAATTCACAATATGAGGAAGATCTCCGAGAGCACGGTGCGACGGCTCTCCCTCTACCTGCGATTCCTCGAGCAGTTCGCCGCGCAAGGGCAGACAACCATCTCTTCCGCCGAATTGGCCCGGCGCGGCGGCACGACCTCGGCGCAGGTGCGCAAGGACCTTTCCTTCTTCGGCTCGTTCGGCAAGCGCGGCCTGGGCTATTCCGTCCCCGAGCTCACCGCCCGGATCCGCGATATCCTGGGTCTGCGACGCACCTACCGCGTCGTGCTCGTCGGGGCGGGCCGTATCGGCAGCGCCCTCGTGCAGTATCCCGGCTTCCGACAGCGCGGCTTCCACGTCGCGGCGATCTACGACAAGGACCCGAAGAAAATCGGCTCTCGCTGGAACGGCCTCGTGGTCCGCGACATCCGGCACCTCGACGCCGACCTCGCCAAGGAGCCCAGCGACATCGCCATCGTCGTGACCCCCGCCGAGGCCGCGCAGGACGTCGTGGACCGCCTGGTGCGCGCCGGGGTGAAAGCCATCCTGAACTTCGCGCCGGTGCAGCTGGCGGTGCCGGTGGACGTGGCGGTGAAGTCGGTCAACATGGCCCTCGAGCTCGAGACGCTAAGCTTCGCTCTGGCCAATCGTTAGCCGCCCGTCTGACCCGCGGTTAGATTCCCGCCCATGGCACGCGTTCACGTCACCAGCGAGATCGGCCCGCTGCGGACCGTGCTGGTCCATACCCCCGGCCGCGAGCTGGTGGCGGTCACCCCCGGCAATCGCGAAGACTACCTCTACGACGACATCATCGATCTCGAGCTCGCCGAGCGCGAGCACCGGCGGTTTGTGGCCGTGTTGGAGCGGTTCGCCCAGGTGTACGAGGTGCGCACGTTGCTGACGGAGCTGGTGGCGCGCCCCGACGTGCGCGAGTTCCTCGTGACCCGCGCGCTGGAGGTGGTGCCCTCGGACGCCCTGGCAAAGCAGCTCGCCGCGCTCGCCCCGGAGGAGCTCGTCGGCCTCATGATCGAAGGCGCCCTCGAGGAGGCCGGGCCGATCGCTCGGGCGCTCAACGAGACGGGGTTCGCGCTGCCGCCGCTCCCCAACCTCTTCTTCACGCGCGATGTGGGGATCGTGATCGGCGAGCACTCGATCATCGGTTCGATGCGCTATGGCGTGCGCTGGACCGAGGAGCTGCTCGTGAAGGCGCTGTTCCGCTACCACCCGTGCCTCGAGAATGCCGGCATCCTGTACGACGGATCGGAGGAGAAGCGCAACAATTACACTCTGGAAGGCGGGGACGTGCACCCGATCCGGCCCGACCTGCTGCTACTCGGGTTCAGCGAGCGCTCGAGCCCCGCGGCGCTCGATCACCTGTGCGACCTCGTGTTCGAGCACTGTGGCGTGAAAGACGTGATCGTCGTGGTGCTCCCGAACGAGCGCACCGCGATCCACCTCGATATGATTTTCACGCAGCTCGACCGCGAGCTGTGCTGCGTCTATCCGCCGCATTTCGTCGGGCCGGAGCGCCTCGCCGTCCTGCACCGCCGCAAGAAATTCAAGGGTGTGAAGGAAATGCCCAACTTCTTCGCCGCCATGCAGGCAGTGGACCACCCGCTCGAGCCGGTGTTCTGCGGCGGTTCGGACCGCTCGCTGCAGGAGCGGGAGCAGTGGTCCTCAGCCTGCAATTTCTTCGCGGTGCGACCCGGCCTGACCGTCACCTACGCCCGCAACGAGGCCACGCTGCGGGAGCTCGAGCACGCGGGCTTCCGGACGGTGTCCGCCGTCAGCCTCCTGACGGGCGAGGATGGGTTGGATGACGGCGATCGGGCGGTGATCACCATGGAGGGGAGCGAGCTGGTCCGCGGCGGCGGGGGTCCCCGGTGCATGACGTTGCCGCTCCGGCGGGATGACCTCTAGCCTGGCGGCCGAGTCCCTCGACCACGCCCGCTTCGCCGTCGTGGACGTGGAAACGACCGGGGGGCGGGCCCTGAACGGCGGACGGATCCTCGAAGTGGCCGTGGCGATACTCGAGGGCGGAACCATCCACCTCGCCTTCGAGGCGTTGCTCGACCCGGGGACGGCGATTCCGCCCTGGGTGGCGCGCCTCACCGGGATCACCGACGGCATGGTTGCCGGTCGCCCTCGGTTCGGCGACGTCGTGGCTGGTGTGGGACGGGCGCTCGACGCCGCGGTGTTCGTCGCCCACAACGCGCGCTTCGACTGGCGCTTTCTCGCGGCCGAATGCGGGGCGGTCGGTGCCCCCGCGCCCAGCGGCAAACCACTCTGCACGGTCCGCCTCACCCGCCGTCTGGTGCCGGAGCTGCGCCACCGCGGGCTCGACCACGTGGCGGCGTTCTTCGGCATCGACAACCCGGCACGCCACCGCGCCTTCGGGGACGCGCTCGCGACCGCCCGCGTGCTGCGGGCCCTGCTCGAGCGGGCGCGCGAGCGGGGGGTCGAGACCCTGGAGCAGCTGGTAGAGCTGCACGACCGGCCGCGGCACGCCAAGCCTTCACAGGTCTGATGCCTCATACGACCTTCAAAATCGGCCGGCTGACCTGCCACGCCCTGGAGGGCGGGACCCAGCGGCTCGACGGCGGCGCCATGTTCGGCGTCGTGCCGAAACCCCTGTGGCAGCGCCGCATCCCCGCCGATGAGCGCAATCGGATTCCCTTGGCACTGCGCTGTCTCCTGGTCGAGCACGACGACGGGTTGGTTCTCGTGGACACGGGGCTCGGCAACAAGGAGGACGAGAAGTTCAGGGACATCTACGGCGTGGAGAACGAAGGGAAGGGCGGGCGTACCAAGCTCGAAGATGCCCTCGCGGAGCTCGGCTACGCCCCCGGCGACGTCCGCTGGGTGATCGACAGCCACCTCCATTTCGATCACGCGGGTGGCAATACGTACCGCGATCCGTCGGGGCGCGTCACGCCGAGCTTCCCCAAGGCCCGATATGTCGTCCAGCGGGGAGAGCTGGAGTTCGCGCGCCACAGGAACGAGCGCACGGCGGCGAGCTACCTTCCACCCAACTTCGAGCCGGTCCCGTTCACGCTCATCGACGGCGCAGCGGAGCCGCTCCCCGGGATCCGCTGCCTGCCGACACCGGGGCACGTGCCCTATCACCAGTCGGTGTTGGTCGAGAGCGGCGGTGAGCGAGTGTGTTTCCTCGCAGACCTCGTCCCGACCAGCGCCCATCTACCGCTCCCCTGGATCATGGGATACGATCTGGAGCCGCTCGTGACGCTCGAGTCGAAACGACGGTTGTATACGCGGGTCGAAGCGGAAGGGTGGTTGTTGTTCTTCGAGCACGATCCCACGGTGGTCGCGGGTCGGTTGGGGCGTGACGGGAAGGCGTTTGCACTTGTGAACCCGCTCCTGGCGGGCTAACTTAGCGCCGACAATACGGCAAGCGGGCGCCTGAGTGCGCCTCACCCGCTGCCTCTCCGGACGGAGAGTGCTCTAGGGTTTCCGAAGCCTGATCCCCGCTTCCCCGTGCGCGTTACGCCGAGGGGCCAGGGGGAGGTCGAGCGGATTCCCGGGCAACCCGGAGTCCGCTTTTTCTTTCTGGTGGAGGATAACGGCACCTGGCGATCGAAAACCCGAACAACAAAACGCCCCGCATCCGAGTCAACCGGCAGATCCGGATCAGTCCGATCCGCGTGATCGCCCCCGACGGAGCGCAACTCGGCGTGCTGACCGTGGAGGAAGCGTTGGCCGCGGCGCAAGAGCGAGGCCTCGACCTGGTCGAGGTGGCGCCGCTCGCGCGACCCCCGGTCGCGAAGATCATGGACTACGGGAAGTTCAAATTCGAGGAGGCGAAGGCGGCGCGGGCGGCGAAGAAAAAGCAGCACGTCATCCATCTGAAGGAAGTGAAGTACCGGCCAGGGATCGACGATCACGACTTCGCCTTCAAGACTCGGCACGCGCGCGAGTTCCTGCAGGACGGCAACAAGGTCAAGGTGACGATGATGTATCGGGGCCGGCAGATGGCCCATATCGATCTGGGGCGCGCGGTGCTCGACCGCGTCGCCAACGAGCTGAAGGACATCGCCAAGATCGAGCAGGACCCGAAGCTCGAGGGCCGCAACATGTCGATGGTGTTGGCGCCGAAATGAAGGGGCTAGGGAATGGGTGCTAGGGGTTAGGGACCTAGCACCTGACACCCACCACCTAACACCCAAGAGGTTGTCACAATGCCGAAACAAAAATCCAAGCGCGCGCTCCGCAAGCGCGTCCGGCTCACCGGGGCCGGTCGGCTGCGCCGCTACCACGCGTACAAGAGGCACATCCTGACCAAGAAGCACCCCAAGCGGAAGCGCCGGCTGCGCAAACCCACGCTGGTGTCGAAGGCCGACGAGCTCCGTCTCAAGCGTCTGTTGATGGTGTAAGGAGCGATCCATGCCCCGCGTCAAGAGCAACGTCGCGCGCCTGAAGCGCAAGAACAAGATCATGAAGCTCGCCAAGGGCTACTTCGGCGGGCGGTCCAAGCTGTGGAAGGCGGCCAAGGAGTCCGTCGAGCGGGCCCAGAAATACGCGTACCGGGACCGCCGCCGGAAGAAGGCCGACTTTCGCCGGCTCTGGATCACGCGCATCAACGCGGCCGCGCGGCTGCACGAGCTGTCCTATAGCCGCCTCATGAACGGGCTCCGCAAGGCGGGCGTCGAGATCAACCGCAAGGTGCTCGCCGATCTCGCCGTCCGCGATCCCGTCGCGTTCGAGCAGCTCGCGGAGGTCGCCAAGCAGGCGCTCTGATCATGCGCGACCTCCTGGCAGCCCTCGCCGAGCTGCGGGAGCGTCTGAAGGAACTTCCGCAGGCGGACGAACGCCGGCTGTCCGATCTCAAGACCGAGATCCTGGGACGCAAGGCCGGCGCCCTCACCCAGATTCTCGGGCGTTTGCCCAAGCTCGATCCGTCCTCCAAGAAGGAGGTCGGTGCGGCGGCGAACGCGCTGAAGCGCGACTTCGAGGCCGCCTTCGAAGCGCGCGAGCGCGAGCTCAAGCACGCCGCCGGCGCGGTCGGCGGCGTCGACCTCACCATGCCCGGCCGAGCCGGCTGGCAGGGCGGGCTTCACCTCGTCACCCAGGTCGTGGACGAGATCTGCGACATCTTTCGCGAGCTCGGGTTCACGCGCGCCGTTGGTCCCGAGGCCGAGACCGAGCGCTACAACTTTTTCGCCCTCAACTTCCCTAAGGATCACCCCGCCCTCGACGCCCAGGACTCGTTCTATCTGGGAGGGGACGTGCTGCTGCGTACCCACACCTCGCCGGTGCAGATCCGTACGCTCGAGCGGTACCCACCGCCCATCCGCGTCGTGATCCCGGGGCAGGTGTACCGGCGCGACCCGTTCGACGCCTCGCACTCTCCGGTGTTCCAGCAGATCGAGGGCCTCGCGGTGGACGAAGGGATCAGCTTCGTCGACTTCAAGGCGACGCTGGCCACGTTCGCGCGCCGGTTCTTCACCGCCGACACGCGGGTGCGATTCCGGCCGTCGTTCTTCCCCTTCACCGAGCCGTCGGCCGAGATGGACGTGCAGTGCCAGATCTGCAGGGGCGCGGGATGCCCCACGTGCAAGCACAGCGGCTGGATGGAGATCCTCGGCTCGGGAATGGTGCACCCCGCGGTGCTCGAGAACTGCGGGGTGGACAGCGAGCGCTACACCGGTTTCGCGTGGGGCATGGGGCCCGAGCGCATCGCCATGACCCGCCACGGCATTCCCGATATCCGGGTGCTGTTCGAGAGCGACGTGCGGTTCCTCGCGCAGTTCGCGGGAGGGGCGCGATGATCGTCTCCCGTCGCTGGCTCGAGGCGCTGCTGGAGCGACCGCTCGATGCGCGCGACGTCGCGGAGCGCCTGACGCTCCACGCCGCGGCGGTCGACGCGGTCGTCCCACTGCACCAGGACCTGAACGACATCTTGATCGCCCGCGTGTTGGAAGTGAAGAAGCATCCCGACGCCGACCGGCTGTCGCTCTGTCTTGTGGACTCGGGAGGGGCCGGGTCCGTCGAAGTCGTGTGCGGTGCACCCAACGTGCAAGCCGGCAAGACCTACCCCTACGCTCCCGTGGGCGCCATGCTGCCCGGCGGGCTGAGGCTCGAGCGCAAGAAGATCCGCGGCGTGGAATCGAACGGCATGCTGTGCTCCGCGAAAGAGCTCGGCCTCGGCGCCGACCATACCGGAATCCTCGAGCTCGACACCGCGGCCGCGCCCGGAACGCGCTTCGTGGATGCCGTGGGAATCGCCGATCACCAGATCATGATCGACGTGCCGGCCAACCGCCCTGATCTGCTGTGTCACAAGGGAGTCGCCCGGGAGTTGGGCGCGTCGCTCGGGGCCCCGGTCAAGTTGCCGCCCATCCCGGGGGCCAAGCCCCTGTCCCTCAGTCCGCTGGTCCGCCAGTCCGCCCGGGGCGTGGTAGACGGCGTGGAGGTGCGACTGGAAGACCCCGAGGGCGCACCCCGCTATATGATCGCGGTGATCCGCGGGGTACGGGTGGGCCCGAGCCCCGCCTGGCTCGCCGGCCGGCTCACCGCCGTGGGCCAGCGGCCGATCAACAACGTGGTCGACGCGACCAACTACATCCTGTTCGAGCTGAACCAGCCGCTCCACGCGTTCGACCTCGCGAAGCTGCGTGGACCCGCGGTCGTCGTGCGGCGCGCGCGGCCGGGCGAAAAGATCGTCACGCTGGACGGCGTGACGCGCACGCTGACCGCGGACATGACGGCCATCTGCGACGCCGAGCACCCCACGATTATCGCCGGTGTGATGGGGAGCGCCGAGTCGGAGGTGAGCGCGAACACGAAAGATCTAGTGCTCGAGTGCGCCTACTTTCAGCCGACGCGTATTCGCCGCACCCGCCGGGCGCTCGAGCTGTCGAGCGAGTCGAGTTACCGCTTCGAGCGTGGCATCGACATGCTCGGAATGCCCGATGCATTGCGGCGCGCCATCGAGCTGATCATCGCTGTCGCGGGAGGCGAGGTGCGAGCGCCGGCGATCGACCTCTGGCCCGCGCCCCAGCAGGAGCGCACGATCTTTCTGCGCCCCGAGCGCGTCAGCCGGCTGCTGGGCGTGGAGGTGGAGCGCGCCGAGGTCGAGCGGCTGCTCACCACGGTGGGGTTCTTCGTCGCGCCGAAGGACGGGCGGCTCGCCGTACAGGTCCCGGGCTGGCGTCCTGATGTGACGCGTGAGGTCGACCTGATCGAAGAAGTCGCCCGGTTGAAGGGGTACGACGCTTTCCCCGACGAGCTGCGCGCCTACCGCCCGGGCACCGTGCCGGACGCCCCGGACGAGCGAGCTCGGGCCCGGTTACGAGAGCGGTTGGTGCGCGCCGGGCTGCTCGAGGCTCGCACCCTGCCGCTTGGGCCGCCGGACGGGCCCGACGCCGTCCCGATCCTCAATCCCATGTCCGCCGAGGAGGCATACCTGCGACGGCGGCTCGTGCCTGGTTTGGTGCGCCGGGTCGAGTACAACTGGGCCAATCGCAATCGTGATATCCGGCTCTTCGAAGTGGGAACCGTGTTCCGGAAGGGGGGAGGGGCGGGGGCGCCCGAGGAATGGACCTCCGTCGCCGGGGTTCTCACGGGGGCACGGCGGCCGCCCCATTGGTCGGAGGGTGCGAAAGTACCTGATATGGACATATGGGACCTGAAGTACCACTTTGAGTTAGCGCTAGCCGTCGCAGCGCCTTCGTGCGACGTACGCCCCGCAACGGGTGGGGCGCTTGGCTGGGAGGCGTTGGAACGGGGCGGGGAGGCGGTGGGGTGGGCCGGTCCTCTGGAGGCGGACGCCCCAGCGTGGGCCGCTCGCCTGTTTGGGTTCGAGGTGCGCCTGACCGCCGTTCAGCGGAGCTTGGTCGCGTACCGGCCCCTGCCGCTGCAGCCGCCGGTCGAGCGCGACTTGGCGCTCGTGTTGCCGCCAGGAGTTACGGCCGCCCAGGTGTCCGACATACTGCGGCGGACCGTGGGTCCGTTGCTCGAGCGGCGCGAGGTGTTCGACGAGTATCGCGGGCCCGGGATCCCGGCGGGGTACCGCAGCGTGGCCTGGCACTGCACGTTCCGAGATCCCGAGCGCACGCTGCGCGAGCGGGACGTGGATGCGCTGCTCGCGCGGGGTCTCGCGGCGCTGGAGGGTGAGCTTGGCGTACGACGGAGAGAGAGCTGATGCGCAGGTGCTCGACCAGCTCGAGACCATCCTTCGCCACGTGGCGGACGAGCTGGCCGTGTGGCGCGCGCGCGCCGTCAAGGCTGAAGGAGAGCTGAAGGAAAGCGGCGGGCGGAGCGGCGGGGCCGCCGCGAAGCCCGACGCCGAAACACGGAACCGGGTCGCGGACCTGGAGCAGGAGAACAAGACGCTGCGCCAGCGCGTCGAGGCGGCGCGGTTGCGCGTTCACGATCTGCTGTCCCGCCTCACGTTTCTCGAGGAGCAGGCGCGTGAGGCCGGTGGCAACGGCGGTGTGCGCGCGGTGGGCGGCGCCGCTCCGGCGGGTGGGAGCGCTCCGGGTGCCAGCGGAGGGGCTCAGTGAGCACCAAGAAGCACGCGGTCAAGGTGATGATCGGCGGCGAGGAGTACACGGTGCGGTCCGACCTGCCGCCCGAGTACACGCGCGAAGTCGCCGCCTACGTGGACCAGGCGCTGAAGAAAGTCCTGTCGCAGGGGCCGATCGTCGAGACGCACAAGGCGGCGATCCTGGCAGCCTTGGACATCACGAACGAATTATTCCAGGCAAAGAAGGGCGAGCGCGAGGTCGCGGCGCGTCTCGCGGCGCTGGCGGACGACCTGACCAAGCTGCTGCCACCGGGGAAGCGCAAAGCGGTCAGCAGTCATCCGTCCTCCGTCGTCGGTTAGGAAGTGGCGTTTCTCGGATAGAAGACACTCGCTCCGCCTCCGGCGGGGCGATGCAGGAGATAGATCCTATGGCGGATTGGCTGGTGGTCGTCTCAGCCCTCCTCGGTGGAGCTGTTGCCGCAGGGGTGGCATTCTACGCGATCGGGCGTCTGGTGGAGCGCCGAACGGCGGAGGCGGCGGCCCGTGCGGCCACCGCGGAGACCGAGCGGCTCCTGGGGGAAGCCCGTCAGCGCGTCGTCCTGGCAGCCAAGGAAGAGCTCATGCAGGCGCGCGAGGGCTTCGAGGAGGAAGCCGCGCGCCGGCGCCGCGACATCGAGCGGCATGAGCAGCTCGTCGAGCAGCGCCTCGGCGCACTGGAAGAGCGTGCCCGCGGTCTCGAGTTGCGTGGCCGCGCGCTGGAGGATCGGGATCAAGCGCTCGCGGCCAAGGAGCTGGAAGCGCGCGCCCGGCTCGAGCAGATCGCTTGCCTGACCGCCCAGGAGGCCAAGCAGGAGCTCCTGCGACGGCTCGAGGATGAGGCGCGCAACGAAGCTGCCGCCCTCGCCCGGGACTTGAAGGAGCAGGCGCGCCGGAGCGCGGACAAAGAAGCCAAAAAGATCCTCGCCCTTGCCATCCAGCGGCTCGCGCCCGAGTCCACCGCCGAGACCACGGTGTCCGCCGTCGCCATCCCCTCGGACGAGATGAAGGGCCGGATCATTGGGCGCGAGGGTCGCAATATTCGCGCGTTCGAAGCGGCAACCGGGGTGGACGTGATCATCGACGACACGCCGGACACCGTGGTGGTGTCGTGCTTCGATCCCGTACGCCGCGAGGTGGGTCGCCTGGCGCTGGAGCGACTCATCACGGACGGACGGATCCACCCGGGGCGCATCGAGGAGATCGTGGACAAGGCCCGCGTCGAGGTGGACGCCTCCGTCCTCGAGGCAGGTGAGCAGGCGGTGTACGAAACCGGCATCAAAGGCATGCATCCGGAGCTCGTGAAGCTCGTGGGGCGGATGCGCTACCGCACCTCGTACGGCCAGAACATCCTGGAGCACTCGAAGGAGGTCGCCTGGTTGGCGGGGATCCTCGCGGCCGAGCTGAAGCTCGACGTGCAGCTCGCGAAGCGCGGCGCCCTGCTGCACGACATCGGCAAGGTGCTCACGCACGAGCACGACGGGACGCACGTCCAGCTGGGCGTGGAAGTCGCCACCAAGCACGGCGAGCACCCGACCGTCATCAACTGCATTGCGGCGCATCACGACGACGTCGCTCACGAGTCGCCGATCAGCGTGATCGTGCAGGCGGCGGACGCCGTGTCCGGGTCGCGACCGGGGGCGCGCCGCGAGGCGTTCGAGACCTACGTCAAGCGGCTCACCCAGCTGGAACAGATCGCGAGCGAGTTCGCGGGCGTGGAAAAAGTGTTTGCGATCCAGGCGGGGCGAGAGGTACGCGTGGTGGTCACCCCGAACACGATCGACGACGGTAAGGCGAGCGTGCTCTCCGAGCAGATCGCCCGCAAGATCGAGCGCGAGCTCCAGTACCCCGGACAGATCAAGGTGGTGGTGATCCGCGAGACCCGCGCGGTGGATTTTGCCCGCTAGGCTCATCGACGGCACTGCTGTGGGCGATGCCATGCGCGCCGAGCTCCACGGCGAGATCCGCCGGCTGCGTGCACTCGGGATCACTCCGGGGCTCGCGGCGGTCCTGGTCGGCGACAACCCCGCGTCGACGACGTACGTCCGCATGAAGGGGAAGGCGTGTGATGAGGCCGGACTGTACCACGAGACGATTCGGCTCAAGGCGGAGACCACCGAAGCCGAGCTGCTCCAGCTGATCGACAGGCTCAACGCGGACCAGAAGATTCACGGTATCCTGGTGCAGTTGCCGCTGCCGAAGCAGATCGAGGCGCAGCGCGTGCTCCGCCGGGTGTCACCCGGGAAGGATGTGGACGGCTTTCACCCGGAAAACGTGGGGAAGGTCTCGATCGGCGATCCGACCGGCTTTCGCCCCGCGACGCCATACGGCGTCCAGCAGCTGCTCGTCAAGAGCGACATCGAGACCAAGGGCCAGCACGCCGTGATCGTGGGTCGTTCCAACATCGTGGGCCGGCCCATGGCGGCGCTCTTGCTCCAGGACGGCCCCGGCGGCAACGCGACCGTTACCGTATGCCACTCCCGCACGCGGGACATGAAGTCGATCACGCGCCTCGGCGACATCCTCATCGTGGCGATCGGCAAGCCCGAGTTCGTGACCGGCGACATGATCAAGCCTGGAGCCGTAGTGGTCGACGTCGGCGTGAACCGCGTGGACGATCCCTCCACCAAGAAGGGCCACCGCTTAGTGGGCGACGTGCGGTTCGCGGAGGCGCAGCAAGTGGCGGGGGCGATCACTCCCGTGCCGGGCGGGGTCGGGCCGATGACCATCACCATGCTGCTCTACAACACCGTGCAGGCGGCGCGCCAATGGGCCAAAGCCTAGACCTGTTTGCGGCCGTCTCGCCGGACGGCGCGTGGACCGTCACCCAGGTCATGCGACGGGCCCGCGCGGTCGTGGAAGCCGGGCTCCTGCCGCTGTGGGTCCGCGGAGAGATCTCCGGCTTCAAGGCGTGGCAGAGCGGTCACTGGTACTTCGCGCTGCGCGACCGCACCGCCCAAATCCGCTGCGTCATGTTCCAGAAGGACAACCGCCGCCTGCCGGCGCCGCCGCAGGACGGCATGCAGGTGTTCCTGTTCGCGCGGCCCACCATGTGGGAGGCCAAGGGCGAATTCCGGCTGACCGTGGTGGATCTGCTCTCCACGGAAGCGGGCGGGCTGTGGCAGGTCGCCTTCGAGAAGGCGAAGGCCGCCCTCGCCAAGGACGGGCTGCTCGATCCGGCACGCAAGCGGCCGTTGCCGCCCTACCCGTTCCGCATCGCGGTCGTCACCAGCCCCGACGGTGCCGCCCTGCAGGATATCATCGCCGTGACGGCGCGCCGCTGGCCGGTCGCCGAGCTGCTGGTGCTGCCGACCCGGGTGCAGGGAGAGGGAGCGGAGCGCGATATCTGCGCCGCGCTCGCGCTGCTGTGCCGCATCGAGGGACTCGACCTGGCAATCATCGGCCGGGGCGGGGGCTCGCGTGAGGATCTCTGGACCTTCAATCATGAGCGCGTGGCTCGGGCGGTGGCCGCGCTCCCGGTGCCGGTGATCTCGGCGGTCGGCCACGAGACCGACGTGACGCTGTGCGACCTCGTCGCCGACGTGCGCGCTCCTACGCCGTCCGCGGCGGCGGAGGCGGCCACGCCCGACCAGGCCGACGTCCTGGCCGAGCTGGCGCACCTGGGCGCGCGACTGGCCCGCGGTTTGGCCGGGCGCTCTGGGCGAATGGCCGAGCGCCTGGACGGCACCTTCCACCGCCTGACCGGGACACTAGAACGCCGGTTCGAGCGGCACCGCCACGAGCTGTCGGGCTTGGCGGGTCGCCTGGATGCGTTGTCGCCCCTCAAGATCCTCGAGCGCGGCTACGCGCTCGCGCGCGATGAACAGGGGCGGGTGCTGAAGCGCGTCGCACAGTTTCCGTCCGGCTTGCGGTTCCGCCTGCGCGTCACCGACGGTGACGTCGCCGCGCGTGCCGGAGAATCCTGATGGCACGCACGCCAGCCGCCCGAGAGCCTCTGAGCCTTGCACAGCAGCTCGACCGCCTCGAGGAGATCGTGCGTCGGCTCGAAGCCCAAGAGCTCGACCTCGACGAGGCGCTGAAGCTGTTCGAGGAGGGCATCGAGCGGCTCCGCGAAGCGCGCGAACGGCTCACCGCGGCGGAGGCGCAAGTGAAGCAGGTCCTCTCGGACAAGGCCGGCAATTTCAGGGTCGAGGATTTCGACGGCTAACCGCGCCCTCGAGGCCTACCTCCAGGACGCCCGCGCCCGTGTGGATGCGACCCTCGAAGTATGGGGCGCCCGCGCCGACGCCTGGTGGCGCCAACCCCTGCCCGCGGCCATCCGATACAGTCTGCTGTCGACCGGCAAGCGGCTGCGCCCGACGCTGGTGTTCGCCTCGGCTGAAGCGGCTGGCGGCGGAGGCGAAGCAGGAGTGGCCGAGCTCGCCGCCGCCGTCGAGGTCGTGCACGCGTATTCGCTGGTTCACGACGACCTCCCCTGCATGGACAACGACGACTTGCGTCGCGGCCGGCCCACCACCCACCGCGCATTCGATGTCCGGACCGCCACAGTGGCCGGCTACCACATGGTGGCCCTCGGCGCCCGGGTGCTGGACGCCGGCATGGCCGCACTGGCTCTAGAGCCGTCCCGCCGCCGGGCGATCGCTCTCGAACTGTTCCGCGCGGCCGGCGCCGGGGGCATGATCGGGGGGCAAGCGCTGGATCTCGAGGCAGAGGGCCTACGGCTGCCGGCCGCCGGCCTCGAGGACGTGCACCGGCGTAAGACGGGAGCCTTGATTGCGGCTGCGTGCGTGATCGGAGGACTCGCGGCCGGGGCGCCTCCCGCGGCGTGCGAGGCGCTGCGCGACTATGGCGCCGACGTGGGGCTCGCGTTCCAGATCTACGACGACGTGCTCGATGCCACGGCCACTTCCGATCAGCTGGGCAAGACCGCGGGCAAGGACGCGGCGTTCGCCAAGTCCACCTTCGTCACCTTGCTCGGCGTCGGCGTCGCCCGGGCGGAGGCGGAACGGCTGGCGGCGCGGGCGGTAGACCGCTTGCGCCAAGCGGGGTTAGTTTCTCCTACGCTGGCGGAGCTGGCGCACTACATTGTGAGCCGACCCAACTGACATGGCACTGCTCGAGCGGATTCACGGACCGGAAGACATCAGGGCGCTGGCGAAGGATCAGCTACAGCCCCTCGCGGACGAGGTGCGCCGCCGGCTGATCGACGTCGTGTCCCAGACCGGCGGGCACATCGGCGCCGGCCTGGGAGTGGTCGAGTTGACCGTCGCGCTGGGCTACTGCTTCGACTCGCCGCGCGACAAGGTTGTGTGGGACGTGGGCCATCAGGGCTACCCCTGGAAGATCCTCACCGGGCGCAACGAGCGTCTGCCCACCCTGCGCCAGCCGGGCGGCCTGTCTGGGTTCCTGCGCCGCAGTGAGAGTCCGCACGATCAGTTCGGGGCTGGGCACGCGGGAACCGGGCTCTCCGCCGCCTACGGCATCGCGGCGGCGCGCGACCTGGTGGGCGAGCAGTTCAAGGTGGTCGCGGTGGTGGGCGACGGCGCCCTCACCTGCGGGCTCCCCTACGAAGCCATGAACAACGCGGGCCATTCCGGCCGCGACATCATCATGGTCCTGAACGACAACGGCATGTCGATCGCCCCCAACGTCGGGGCCATCAACAAGTACCTGGGCTCCATCATCGCGAGTCCCATCACGGTGCGGATCCGGGAGCGGGTGAAGGCGTTGATCGAATCGGTCTCCCACGTTGTCGGCGGCCAGAAGCTCGTGGACTTCGCGAAGACCATGGAGGAGAGCATCAAGAACTTCTGGTCTCCGGGAATGCTGTTCGAGGAGCTCGGGTTCCGCTACTTCGGGCCGATCGATGGTCACAACATCGGGCAGATGGTGCAGACCTTCGAGATCGTGAAGACGCTCAAGGGGCCGCGCGTCGTGCACGTGATCACGGAGAAGGGAAAGGGCTTCCCGTTGCCGGCGCCGGATACCGAGAAGTACCACGCGCGCGCGCCCTACGACCCCGTGACGGGCGAGCTACGCGCGGTCAAGGGCGGTCCGCCGCAATGGACCGCGGTATTCGGCGAAGCGCTCACCCAGCTCGCGGGCGAATACCCCAAGCTCGTGGCGATCACCGCGGCGATGCCGTCCGGGACCGGCACCGGCACCTTCCAGAAGAAGTGGCCCGACCGCTTCTTCGACGTCGGCATCGCGGAAGCACACGCGACTACCTTTGCGGCGGGGCTCGCCACGCAGGGCGTCCGGCCCGTGGTCGCGATCTACTCGACCTTCCTGCAACGCGCCTACGACAGCATCATCCACGACGTCGCGATCCAGCAGTTGCCCGTGATCTTCTGCCTCGACCGCGCGGGCATGGTGGGTGAGGACGGGCAGACGCACATGGGCCTCTACGACATCGCCTACCTCCTGGCCGTTCCGCACATGACGGTGACGGCGCCCAAGGACGGTGCGGAGCTCATCGGCTTGCTGCGATGCGCCCTCGAGCACACGGATGGCCCGTTCTCGCTCCGGTATCCGCGCGACAAGGCACCGGGGGAGACGCCGCCCGCCGCCGAGGTGGCGCCAATTCGCTACGGCACGTGGGACGTGCTGCGCAAGGGGCATGAGTGCGCCTTGCTCGCAGTGGGTGCGATGTGCCAGCCGGCGCTCGTGGCCGCCCAGGAGCTCGCGGGCGAAGGGTTTGACGTCACCGTGGTCAACTGCCGGTTCCTGAAGCCGGTGGACCGCGAGCTGCTCGATGCGCTGTTGCACGACCACCGGCTGCTCGTCACCGTGGAGGACGGCACGGTGACCAACGGATTCGGCGCCTACATCGCTGGCCTGGTGCAGACCGTCGCCCCGGAGACCCGCGTCGTGCCGCTCGGCGCTCCCGATCGCAGCTACGAGCACGCGCCGCGCGCGCAGCAGCTGGCCGAAGTCGGTCTCACCGGGACCGGGATCGCGGCGCGGGTGCGGGCGCTGGCCGCAGAGGAATCGCTCACCCACTCATGAACGTCGGGGTCGTCGGCAACCCCAGCTACCGCGACCTCAAGAACATCCTCGCGCATCTGGCGCAGGTCGCGCCTCGGGTCGGGGTCACGCTGTACACCGAGGAGGAGATCGCGCCGCTCTGGCCCGAGCCCGCGCCCCCGCCGCTCCAGCGCGCCCCCCAGCTCGACTGCCTGATCACGCTCGGCGGCGACGGGACGCTGCTGCGCGGAGCCCGGATTCTCCGCGGCACTCAGACGCCGATTCTCGGCGTCAACCTCGGGCGGGTCGGATTCCTCACGACCGCCACGTCGCAGACTCTGGACTGGGCGCTCGACGCGCTGGTGCGGCGGGCCTACGTCACCGAGTCGCGCCTCGCGCTGGCTCCCTTCATCGAGGACAAGCAGGGCAGGAGCCGCGCCGAGCCGATGGTGCTGAACGACGCCGTGGTCCACAAGGGCGGCGTGGCGCGCGTCATCCGGCTTCGCGTATCGGTGGACGGCGACGAGGTCGGACAGTATTCGGCGGACGGGATCGTGGTGGCCACGCCCACCGGATCTACCGCGTATGCGCTGTCGGCCGGCGGGCCGATCGTCGTGCCGAGCGTGGACGCCATTGTCGTGGCGGCCATCTGCCCGCATACCCTGGCCGTCCGGCCGCTTGTCGTGCCCTCCACCGCCGCCATCACGGTCGAGCCGATTCCACCCTGGACCGAGGATGTGCTCGTCTCCTTCGACGGGCAGGTTGGGACGACGATGGGCACGGGCGAGCGGCTGGTCGTCAAACGCGCCGCGCACCCGGTGCTCCTCGTGAGGCTCGGGCCCGAAGGCTTTTTCGCGCGCATGCGCAAGAAGCTGCAGTGGGGCGACCTCTCCGACCGCGAGCGTAAGTAGTGCTGACGGAGCTGCGCGTCCGTGACCTCGCCGTGATCGCCGACGTCACGCTCCCGCTGGCTCCCGGCCTCAACGTCCTGACGGGGGAGACTGGCGCCGGCAAGTCCATGCTGGTCGATGCCCTTGCGTTGCTGCTCGGCGAGCGCGGTTCGAGCGACGTGGTTCGACCCGGCGCGCAGAAGACCGTGATCGAAGGCGCTTTCGAGTTTGCCCCTGCCGCCCTCTCCCGTCTGTTGCCGCCCCTTGCCGCCTTGGGGGTCGAGGCCGAGGACGGACGCCTCGTCTTGAAGCGGGAGGTCAGCGGGGAAGGGAGATCCCGCGCCTGGGTGAACGGCAGCCCGACGACGGTCGGTGTCCTGGCGCAGCTCGGTGCGCTCCTCGTGGACCTGCACGGCCAGCACGAAACCCAGTCCTTGCTGCGAGCCGACGCCCAGCGCGACATGCTCGATGCCTACGCCGATGCGGCCGTGGAGCGGACCGCGGTGCGCGATGCGTACGAGCGCCTGCACGAGCTCGAGCGACGCGAGCAGGACCTCACGGCCCGGCGCGAGGAAGTGCGCCGCAAGGCGGACTACCTGCGGCATGTGCTCGAAGAAATCGAGCGCGCGGCGCCGCGCAACGACGAGGTGGAGACGCTGGACGTCGAAGCCAAGCGGCTCGCGCACGCGGACGAACTGGGCCGCCTGTCGCGCGAGCTCGAGCAGGCGCTCGACACCTCCAGCCTCGCCCGCGCGGCCAAGCTGTTCGCTGGCCTAACGCGGCTCGATGCTTCAGTGGCCAAGTGGCAGGAACTCCTGGACGGAGCGTTCGCGCACGTCACGGAGCTCGCCCAGGCCGCGCGAGACTACGCCGCTGCAATCGAGAGCGATCCCCAACGGCTCGGCGCCGTCGAACAGCGGCGCGACGTGTTGTTCCGCCTCACCCAGAAGTACGGCCCCACACTCCCTGACGTGCTCGCGACGCGCGATCGGGCCGCCCGCGAGCTCGAGCTGCTTGACACCGCGGACCTGGACTTGCGCAACATTGCCGAGCAGCGCGAAACGGCCGCCGTCGACTTCGCACGTGCGTGCTCGGCGCTCACGGCCAAGCGAACGCAGGGCGCCACGCGCCTGGCGGACGCCGTCAACCAGCTGCTGCCTGCGTTAGGCATGCCGGGCGGCAAGTTCGCTGTGCGGCTGCAACCACGCACCGCGCACCACGCCTGCGGTGCGGAGGACGTGACCTTCGAGGTTGAGCTCAACGTCGGCCTCGAGGCCCGACCACTCGCCAAAGTGGCCTCAGGCGGCGAGCTGTCGCGCCTGATGCTGGCGTTGAAAGTCGTCCTGGCGCAGCACGACGCCGTGCCGACGCTGGTATTCGACGAGGTGGACCAGGGGATCGGCGGTGAGGTCGGGGCGCGCGTGGGAGAGGCGCTGGCGACGGTGGCGCAGGGAACGCCGGGGGGCCGCCAGGCGCTCGTGATCACCCACCTCCCGCAGATCGGGGTGTACGCCCATCATCATCTGGTGGTCGCCAAGGGGGCCCGCGGTGGGATCGCCACCAGCGACGTCCAGGTCGTCACGGGCGAGGCCCGCACGCGCGAGCTGGCCCGCATGCTGGGCGACCCCGACATGCGGACCGCCCTCAGTCATGCGGCCGAGTTGCTTAGAAAAGCTTCCGAGTCGCCCGCAGCACGAGCCGATACACCGTTGCCCCGGGGACGAGGCCAGCGCCGCTGACGGTCTGCTCGATCGAGAAGCCGCCCTCGACGCCCGGCGTGTGGTATGTCACCGCGAAGCCGAGCCGGAGCCAGCGTTGGCCGGTACCCTCGTCCAGCACGCTGGCCGGCGTTGGGAATCCCATGCGAGTCGCGAGCGCCACCGAGTCCTGCGGCGATTGAAACGCGTAGTGATCGCGCTGCTTGGAGAAATAGCCCGCAGTGAACCCGGCCGCGAATTGCGGCGCCAGGCGCACCAGCGGCGCGACGTCCACGCCGACGTAGTCTCCGGGATCCCAGCGTAGGTCCGCCGTAGCCGCCGCCGGGACCAGAAACGCGTCCCACGGCACGACGCGTCGCACCCGCGTCCCCGGCCGCTGTATCCCGGCGCGGACGGCCACATTAAGCCACAGCGGCCCCACCGCCAGCTCCTGCATCAGGCGCCCTTCCAGGTCCAGTTGGTGATCGCCGACCGATTGCCTGAGGAAATCGTTGGCGGAATCCTTCGCCCCCGTAGGCAGGCGCACCAGCGCCTGCACGGCGGCCGCGTAGTGCGCGCCGGTCAGCAGCCGGTACTTGGCGGCGAGCTCCACGTCACCCAAGCGGTAGCGGAAGTTTCGGACGAACGGAACCGTGGCGTACCCGAACCCGTTCGAATCGGGATTGACCAGGATCTGCTCGAACACGGCGCCCGTGAGCGTGTCGGACGCGAGCGCGACCGCCGTGTCGAACCCAGCAATCCCAAACGTGACGCTCAAGCCCTGCTGGATGTGCGCGATCGTCGTGTCGATGGCCCTGCCGGCGCTCGACGTATCTAGTGGCAAGAACGGCGAGCCGGTTTGTCCCAGGCCGTACACGGAGCTATGGAGCGCATCTCGTACGACATGCCAGCGCGCCGAGCTGTCCCGCGCCGCACAGGGGGACGGCGGGGCCGCACATCCCGCCGCCTGCTGATCGAGTTGCGTCAGCGCCTGGTCGAATTGCGCGAAGAAAGCCGAATCCGACCCGCGCGCTCCCAGCGCGTTCAGCACCAGCGGATTCACGCCGAGGTTGGCGCCGCGGGCGGAATACTGGAACGACGCTCGCGTCGCCACCCGCACCATCGGCACCATCAGGCTCACGGAAAGGCGATTGGTCAGACCGATCTCGGCGGTCGTGGGATAGGTGCGCCGCTCCTGCCGCACGCTCAATAGTCCCGCGCCGAGGCTCGCCACGAAGCGCGAGATCCCGCTCACGACGCGCACGTTCTGCTCGAGCCGTGACACCACGGGGATGTAGCGGCCGCCCACCGTGTCCCCCGTGAGTGGCGCCCCGAGCTTCATCCGTCCAGCGTCGGTGAACTGATCGTTCCACGTCATGATGCGCGGGTCGAACGTCACACGCACCACCCCGCGCGCCGGGGCGTCGGTGCGGTCGATGGCCTGGGCGGCGACGACGCTAGCCCCGCCCGTAATGGCGGGGCACGCGAGGAGGAGGGCGAGTCGCAGGGTTCGCATCAGCAAAACGGCACCCGCCGGATGGCGGATGCCGTGTTCGCTACCCCGTGGCGCCCCTGGGGTTCGCGCTCAGGGGATGTTCGGGATCGCCGAGCCGTATTTCGCGTTGATTGCTAGGATCACGTGCCGTGCGATGATGACGTGCGTCGCCGTACTGGGGTGCACGCCATCACACGAGAACGCGAGCCCGAACGGGCTGCCGGAGCACGGTGTGGGCGCCCCGCCAGTTGTGAACGCCGGAAATGGAGCGACCTGCGTGGGGATGACACGCAGCGAATCGAGCGTCGGGTTGGGATTGAGCCACGCCCAGCCGCGCTGCGCCGCGATGGTCGAATCGGCCGCGGTGTACGCCAAAACCGCTCCCACCAGTTTCCGTAGCTCCGCGGGCACGACGATCGCGGCCACGGTGTCGGCGCAGTCGAGGTTGCGCGGTTGATTGTTCGGCGGCGATGCCGCGGCGAGCAGCGCCCCGCCGTACGGGAACGGAACCAGCACGGAGTCCCCGCGGGCCCCCGGGATCCCGGTTGCGATCGGGGCGCAATTGTTACTGACCGTGAACGCGGGGGGGAAGGCGGCCCCAGGCACCAGGCCATTCTTGATCGCCCAATACGTCGCGCCCCGGCTGAAGAACGGCAGCGCAGTGACGTTCGCGACGCCGATGAGGATGGCATCCGCGCCAGTCCCCTGGACGGCATCGGCGATCTGCGTGTACTCCGTTTGCACCGTCGCGGTCGGAGTGATCAGGGTCGAGTCACCGCCGTTGGTGCCGTTTGTGGCCGCACCCAGCACGTCGTTATTCCCGGCCCACACGCTGACGAAGGTCGGCTGCGCCGCCACCATCGCTTGAATCTGCGTGCGGCCGCCGAGGAATAGCTGAGTGAGAGCGTTGGAGTTCGTGCCCGCGCCGGGCCCGTTCCGCAGCAAGTCGAGCGCTTCGGCGCCCGGCACCGCGACGTTGCTGATGTACGGCGGGAGGGCTGGATTGCGGTAGAAGCAGGTGGTCGCGGTCCCGACCAGCCGCGTCTGCGTGAAGACGTTGGTGAAGGGCGGCGGGCAGCCGGGATTTACGAGACTGGGATAATAGAACCGGTCGCCGAACATAGCGCCGGCTACGAGCACCGCGTACGACCGGCGCTGGGTCGAGTCGTTGATCCCGCCCGACTGGAAGCCGGCCGTGATGCTGTTGCCCATCGCCACGTACCGCTGGAACCGGGCGCCGCCGGTGTAGGGCGGCACGCCCGTGCTGTTCACCACGTCATTCTGACAGGCCGCGACCAAGAGCGCACAGCCCAGGCTGGCGGCAAATACGAAACGACGCTGCGTCATCGTCCGGGCTCCTTAGAACGCGTAGCCGAGCGACACCCCGAAAAGGTGCGCGTGGAATTCGTAGACGCCGTGGTTCAACAGCGTGGTCGGCGCCTGATTGAACAGCGCCTCGCGCGTGCGCCCGCGCCGGTCGTCTTGCTTGATGTATTGATACGCCACGTCCGCGCTGAACCCCGGTGACAGCTTCACCGTAAACCCCCCCGTGAATTCGTTGCGGCGTCCTTCGGGCAGGAGCGGTGTCACCGTCTGAGCGGGTGCCGCGCCCTGGTGCCGCAGGTAGCCGCTGCGGAAGGTCCACTTCGCGTCCTTCGCCCATTCGCCTGCGAGCCTGATGCCGTTGGTGTTCTGATAGCTCTCGTACAGCACTCGATTCAGCACCGGGTTCGCAAAATTGATGGCGAGCGTGTTGAACCGCTTGCCCCAGCGGGTGAACTGGTAGTCGACGAACAGCGTCCAGTCTTTGCGCGGCTTGTACGCGAGGCCGAAGATCAGCTGCTCGGGATTGGTGATCTGCGTCGTGACCGCCTGCGACGTCAGGACCGTATTGAAGAGATCGAGTCCTCCGCTCGTCGCCGGCGCCGCGAGGAATGCGTCAATCGGGGTCCCCGCGGGAATCGTGAGTGGGCCCACCGTGAGAGCCGCCGGTATGACGAGCCCCGTGGGCACCTGGGTGAACCGCGCGGTGCCCTCATAGTTGAACGTGGCGTGCATCAGATAGCGACCGCCGATGGACAGCTTGTCGTTCACCTTGATGATCCCGCCCCAATGCGCGGTTACGATCGTCTTGCTGGCTTCGAGATGCGCGTCGGCGAAGTCCGTCCCAGGGGCGATGCCGAACTGGCCGAACACCGTCCCGACCGGCACGCCGGGTAGCGGAGGCACCGGCGCATCGGCGAGATCGAGCCGCTGGTTGAGCTCCACCTTGCCGAGCACGATGTCCAGGCCGCCACCAAGCGACAGCCACGGCGTGACCTGGTAGGCAACGGTGGGCTGGATGTACACGGAGCGCAGGATGTTGTCGTATCCGGCGAACCGGCCGTCGAACGTGAGCGGCCAGCGAGTCTGGAGGCCGTAGGGGGCGAACAGGCCGATGCCCACGCCCAGCTTAGGCGTCACGCTGTACGCGGCATACACTTGGGGAATGGCCAGTAGCGGATCGTCCAGACTGCTCTTTTGCCGGGAGATATCGTCGGTGAAGCCGCCCTGCACGTCGAGCAGGGTCACGCCGAGCGTGGCGCGACCCCCCTTGAGGCCGGCTAACCCCGCTGGATTGAAGAAGATCGCCGAGCCGTCGGCGCACGGTGCCGCCACCCCCGTGCCGGCGCGTCCCATCGCGCAGGTCCCTTGCTCGTAGATCCCGAAGCCTTGAGCTGGGAGCAGGGCTGGAAGCCCGGCGAGCAATACCAGCACGTACCGCACCAACCGCTGCATACGTTTGTCTCCGGGTGGCTTTACGAGAGATGGTGGAACGGGCAGGCCAACTGTAGCATTCGCCCCAACCCTTGTCAAACGCATGCGTGCCAACGCGTCAGCTCTGTTCCGCGCGACCTTCGGCGTGGGCCCGCAGGCCGCTGCCTCGGCACCCGGCCGCGTCAACCTGCTCGGCGAGCACACCGACTATAACGGCGGCCCGGTGCTGCCGGTGGCGTGCGCGGCACGCACCGTCGTCGCCGTCGGGTCGGCGGCACCGGGTGTCCTGGAGATGGTTTCGGCACACGACGGCCAGGTCACGCGCATCGACTATCGAGAAGGAGGAGGGCAAGGCTGGGGCGCGTACATCGCGGGGGTGATGCGCGAGCTCGTGGCGCTCGGGGCGGCACCCGCGGAGGGTGGGGCTCGCATATCGGTAGCGGGTGACCTGCCGGTCGGCGCGGGACTCGCGTCGTCCGCCGCGCTCACCGTGGCTGCGGCCAAGGCATTGAGCCTGCTCGCGGGAACGCGCCTACGGCCCCGCCAGCTCGCGGGCGTGGCGTTTCGCGCCGAGTACGATCACGTGGGCGTCCGCTGCGGACTGATGGATCAGATGAGCGCGGCGCTCGCGCGGCCGGGCAGGGCGCTGCTGCTCGAATGCGCCTCACTGGCGGCCCGTCACATCCCGATCGCCGGGCGCTTGCTGCTCGTGGACTCGGGGGTGCGGCGTGAGCTCGCCGCCGGAGCGCTCAACCAGCGGCGCGCCGAATGCGAGGCGGCGGTCGCCCGGCTCAAGCTCGAGTTGCCGGAGCTGCAGTGGCTCGCGAGCTGGCCTGCGACCTGGCTGCCGCGCCTCAAGCGGGCGCTGCCCGAGCCGCTGCGCTCCCGCGCGCTCCATGTCGTGGGCGAGACGGCGCGCGCGCGATTCGGCGCGCAGCTGCTCGCGCGCGGGCACTTGAAGCGCTTCGGCGAGCTGCTGTACGAGTCCCACGAGTCCTGCCGGCGCCTGTACGATTGCAGCACGCCGGAACTGGACACGATCGTGGCGGCGGCGCGGCGCGCGGGCGCGCTCGGCGCCCGACTCACTGGTGCCGGATGGGGCGGCGCGGTGCTCGTACTACTCGGGACGGGGGAAGCGAGCAGCGGGAAACGTGAGACGAAGGTCGTGGACGAGATCCAACGCGCCTTCCGTGCTGGATACGGACGGGAGCCGCCGATCACCGTCGTGCGGCCGTCGGGCGGCGTGCGGCGCAAGCGGGTAGTTTAAGGCAGCCGGGGTGGCGAAATCGGTAGACGCAAGGGACTTAAAATCCCTTGGGGAGCAATCCCCGTGCAGGTTCGAGTCCTGCCCTCGGCACTACGGCGAGCCCGACCACGTCGTGATCGAGTACGAGCCCGACGACGGCGTGATCGAGTAGTCGACGAGCAGGTTGATGAACACGCGCACGCCCCGCCCATGCAGCCGGGCCGGCCGGAACAGAGCCTTGAGGACCCAGTCCTTGGTCGCTTGGTCGAACGCCGGGTGGGGGCTCTTCATGATCCCGACCGACGCCGGCTCAACCCGCCCGCTCGTATCGATGACGGCCGGCAGGATCACCCGGCCCTGAATCCCCGCCTGTTTCAGGAGCGCGGGATAGACCGGGGCCGGGGCAGACAGCAGGGCCGGCCTCTCGTCCACCAGCGCCTCCGCATACACTTCATTCCCGCTCACCACAATGCCGGCCTGGCTGCCTTCGAGGCCACTACCGGAGTAATCCTTGGGATCGAAGCGCTGTTGCAGGTCCACCGGAGGCATGTCCGTAGGGATCTGCGCCGATACGGCGACAGTCTGAAACCCTTGGAGCGCGTCGGCAAGCTGCACCGGCGGCGGGTCGGCCGCCTTCTGCTGCTCCTGAGGTGCGAGCAGTACCACCCTCGTGACCATCCTGACCTGGTCGTCGCGCGGGGCGGTGTGGGGCGTCGCATACACGACCCCGGCGATCATCGCAGAATGGATCGCGAGCGACGCGAAACCGACGCCGAACAGGCGTTTCTTCCCTGTCTTCCACTGGGATTCGAGGAGCTTGAGAACCACAGGTCCACCTCCCCCGTGGAGCCTTGACGCCGGGCGTCGTGTATGCAAAACAATGATAATGGGATAGGCGCCAACGTGCCAACCTGTAACAATCCAAGCACCGAACGAGAACGGCCACCTCCACAGACTGAGGTGGCCGTTTGTGAACGACGCGCTGGTGACTAGGGTGACCCCGACGCCGGAGTGAGTGAGTAATCGACGGGCAGGTTGATGAACACGCGCACGCCCCGACCGTGCAACCGGGCCGGACGGAACAGTGCTTTCAGCACCCAGTCCCTGGTCGGTTGGTCGAACGCCGGGTTGGGACTCTTCATGATCTTCACCGACGCGGGCTCCACGCGCCCGGTCGTGTCGATCACAGCGCGCAGGATCACCCGACCCTGAATTCCCGCCTGTTTCAGAAGCGTGGGGTACTCGGGGGGTGGGGCAGACAGCAGTGCTGGCCGCTCCTCCACCAGGGCTTCCGCATACACCTCACCTCCGCTCACAACGATTCCATTTGCCCGGCCGCCTTCGATGCCTGAGCCCGAATAGTCCTTGGGATCGAAGCGCTGCTGCAGATCCACCGGAGGGATATCGGTAGGGATCTGAGCTGGCACGGTAACGGTCTGAAACCCCTTGAGGGCGTCGACCAACTGGACCGGCGCGGGGTCGGCTGGCTTCTGCTGTGTTTGAGGCGTGAGCAACACCACCGTCGTGTCCATCCTGACGCGCGTGTCGCTCGGAGCGGCATGCAGCGTGGCGTAAACGACCCCGGCGATCATCGCGGAATGAATTGCGAGCGAGCTTAAGCCGATGCGGAGAAATCCCTTGCTGCGGGTCTTTCCCCCGAACTCCAGAAGCGAGAAACCCACGGATCCACCTCCGGTGCGTGTGAAGCCAACGATTAAGTAAGACGTAAAGGCGCCGCCGAAGGTTGCGCCCACGGGGTTCTGGGGTATGTCTTGTGTGCGGTACCCGCGCGACACCGCGGGGGGGTTGACGTGGGGCGCGTCCTCTATGCAAAACAATGGTGTGCGATAGACGCTAGGAGTCGGGATGGCTGGGATGTGGGCCCGGTTGCGGGCCGACTTGAACGTGAAGCTGCGCCGCGGCGCGTGGTATCGCATCACGCGGCTCGATCCGCTCCAGGCGGTGCTGGAAGTCGGTGGCCGTCTCCTGGAGATCCCCTCCGCGTTTTTGCAGGTGATCGAGCGGCCGCCCCGCAGGTGGACCGTGGTCCCCCGGCCGCGCGACGCCGTGCGTCTGCCCGAGGGCTGCAGCGATCGCTACGCTGTCTGCCCGAGCTGCCGTGAGCGGCAGTCGCTCGCCGGTCGGCCGCGCCGCATGAGGTGCCGGCGGTGCGGCGAGGAATTCGAAGTCGCCTGGTCGGAGGCTGGCTGACAGCCTTCTGACACGTTTGCTGCAACCAATTGGGGCCTTCGGACGTCTTACAGGTCGAAGCGTGCGGTAATGACCAGCAGTCCGGGGAGGCACTCAATGCGCGTGTATGCTTTGCTGCTCGGCATTCTCTTCACCACCGGCTACGGCTACGCCGCTCAGATCGCGGTGTCCTCGTTGAAGGCCAATCCTGCGACGGCGACCGAGCCCGCGGCTACGCTGCCAGCGGGCGGCGCTCTCGACGGGGTGTGGTACGGTGGGGTCCTCGCTCCCGTAACGGTCGAGTCCCGGAGCGACGGCACCAGAGCCGCCGCGACTCAGGGCAAAGTCTTGAGCCGACCGACCGTGCGGTGCACCGAGGCCGCGCCATCCCGATTCCACGCGGTGTCCTGAACCTTCCGAGGGGGGCCTCGGCCCCCTTCAGCAGCCTTACGCTGTACCGTCAGTCGGCGTCCTGCGCTCGAAACCCCACCTCGCCAAGGCCCGTAAGACGTGCCAGTATGAAGCCTATCTGCAGCAGGGAGGGGCCGTGAGTGCATTCTGGGACAGCTGGCGCAAAGAGATCATTCGCGGGGCGGCGCTGTTTTGCGCCGTGCTCGCGATCGGTCTTTTCGTGCACTATGCCGCGGGACGTGTGCGCCACGGTGTGATGAACGAGCTCCCTAGGGCGCTGCGCGACTTGCGGAGTGAGTTCGGTCGGGACGACGGCGGCCCGGGTCGCTTGACCGGGGCCACCTGGACTTACCGATCCAAGCTCCCCGCAAAACAGTGGGTGTGGATCCGGAACACACGGGGTTCCGTGACGGTGGAGCCGGCCAAGGGTGATTCGCTGCAGGTTTCCGCCGTGAAGACCTACCGGTCGTCGGACACCGCGAGCGTACGCCTTGTCGCCGTGCCCTACCAGGGCGGCGTTTCCGTCTGCGCGCTGTGGGGCAGCGACAGCGCATGCGTCCCCGGGCATCAGGACATCGACTTGCGAGGCAGGCGCCACAACGACGTGGCTGTGGACTTTACTGTGCGGCTGCCGCGCACTGCCGGTCTGGGTGCTATGACGATGGTGGGGGACGTGCATGTGACGGGGGCGCGTGGCCCCCTGGTGATCCACACCGTAAGCGGCGACGTCGATGTGGCGACGGCGAAGGGCCCCGTGAAGGCCGAGTCCATGAACGGCGACGTGCGAATCCGCGTGGAGGCGTTCGGCGACACCGGCGGAGTGTCCGCGCGCACGATCAACGGCTCGTTGACCGCCGAGCTCCCGGCGCAACTCGATGCACAAGTGGAAGCGAACACGGTGAACGGCTCCATTACGACAGACTATCCGCTGACGGTGAACGGTCAGTTCACGGGCCGCCATGTGAAGGGAACGCTCGGCCGGGGCGGGCGCGACGTCCACCTCGAAACCGTGAACGGCTCGATCAAGCTGAAGAAAGCAGTCTAGCCACGGCGTCCGGGAAGGTGCGCACGTCGATGGGCTTGGAGAGGTAGCCGTCGAAGCCGGCCGCCAGCGCTTTCTCCCGGTCGCCCGGCATCGCGTGGGCCGTGAGGGCGACCACCTTCCAGGGGTGGTCGCCCTCGATGCGTTTGACATCCCCCAACACGCTGTAACCGTCGCGTCCGGGCAGCTGGATGTCGAGCAGCACGAGAGCGGGGGGCGGCTGCTCCGCCATCAGTGTAGCGACCAGCGGCTCGCCCGACATCAGGCCGATGACGCGGTGGCCCTTCATGGTCAGTAGAGCCGTGATGAGCTTCAGGTTGTCGGGCTGATCCTCCACGACCACGATCGTTGCCATCAGGCGTGCTCCGGCCGGCTCTCGGCGCGCCGCAGGGTGAACCAGAAGGTGCTGCCTGTGCCAAGCTCCGAGTCCACGCCGATGGTTCCGCCGTGCAGCTCCACGAGTCGCTTGGAGAGCGCGAGCCCCAGGCCCGTTCCTTCGTAGCGGCGGCTCTCGCTCGCGTCGAGCTGCACGAATTCCTGAAACAGTTTGCGCTGGTCCGCGGGGGCGATCCCGATGCCCGTGTCCGTCACGGCGACGCGCACGCGCGCCGTGTCTTCGAGCCGCGCGCTCAGCGTGACGCGGCCGCCATCGGTAGAGAATTTGATGGCGTTCGACAGCAGGTTGAGCAGTACTTGGCGAAGGCGACCCCGGTCGGCCGTCACGACGAGGTGATCCGGTAGCGGCTCGATCACGAGCGTGTGCCGCCGGGCCTCGAGCTGGGCGCGGACGGTGTCCGCGGCGTCCCGGAACAGTGCGCCCATCTCCAGCGGCTCGAGGCGCAGCTCCATTCGGCCGGCCGCGATCTTCGAGAGGTCGAGCAGCTCATTGATCAGCTCGAGCAGGTGGCGGCCGTTGCGCGCGATCGTCTCGAGGTAGTCGCGCTGCGTCTCGGTGAGAGGGCTCTCTGGCGCCGCCATCGTCAGGAGCAAGTCGCTGAACCCGATTACGCTGTTGAGGGGTGTGCGCAGCTCGTGCGACACATTCGCGAGGAATTGGTCCTTGAGCTTACCCGCCTGGTCGAGCTCGGCGTTCAGGCGCGACAGCTCGCGGTGCTGCTCCTCCAGCTCGGCGTTCTGCGACTCCAGGCGCTGCGCGGCGCGGCGTACCTCCACCGCCAGGCGACGGGTGTGCTGATGTGCCGATTCGCGCTCGCAGGCGATGGCCAGGTTGGGCGCGGCGTGCTCGAGCGCTACGCGTGCGTCGGCGGACAGGTCCCCCGTCACGGTCGCGACCAGCAGCCCCACCAGCCGACCCTGGGAGCGCAGGGGCGCAAGCGCGAGCCCTCCGCCGACATCGGCGTCCGCGGTGGCGAGGTGCAGCTGCGTCCGCACGGGTCCGGCTGCGGTGCCTGCATAGTAGATGACGGTGACCGCGTCACCCACCAGCTGGCGCACGACGTCGCGAGACAAGGGTCGGGCCGTTGCGCGGCGCACGGCGGTCGGCCCCCATTCGTTGGTGTCGTATTGCGGCTGGTACAGCGCCAGCGCCGCCGCCTCGGTAGCGCTCGCGATTACGTCGAGCGCGGGGCCGAAGCTGCCCCCGGCGCTCGCCTCGCGCGGCGGCGCGTTCAGCGCGGTCAGCAGGCGCCCGACCTGGTCCTGCATCCGCTCGCGCCAGGCGAGCGCCGCCGCCATCTGATTTACCCCGTGCGCGATCCTGCCGAACTCTTCGGGCTGTTCCTCGTCGAGGCGTTCGTTGTAGTGGCCCGCCGCCACTCGCTGGAGCGCGGCCACGACGTGGGCGAACGGGGTCGCGAGGCGGCGGCGGTTGTACCACAGTCCGACGCCGAGCGCCACGAGCACGATCACGAAGATGACCGTCGTCTGCGCCGCCGCTTGGATCGCGTTGTCGCCGACTTCGGCGGCAAGCTCCCGCATGGCCGCGATCGGCGGCTGCAGCGCGGGGAGAGGCGCGATGCGGGCCAGCTGCTCGAGCCGCTGGCTGAGCTCGATCATGTCGGCCTGGGTGCGTCGGGCGCTCCGCCAAATGGCGATCCGGTCGGCCAAGCCGGCCACCGCGATGACGAGGAATGCCGCGGCAAACAGGCGGCTGATGCTCGGAACGGGCGAAGGGCGAAGCGGCGCTGAATCGGTCATGCGAGCGCTACAAATAGGGGAATGGTCGGCGGCAGGACAAGAGCGGCGGGCGCCGCCACGCTGGCGGGGGGCTGTGGCGCGGTGTAAGCTAGCCCCCACATCCCGTGCCCGATCTGCTCGACTCCCTTCGTGAGGCTCTCGCCGACCGCTACGCGGTCGAGCGTGAGCTCGGTCGGGGGGGCATGGCGACGGTGTTCCTCGCACAGGACCTGAAGCACCATCGGTCGGTGGCGATCAAGGTGCTCCACGCGGAGCTCACAGCGGAGCTCGGCGCCGAGCGGTTCCTGCGCGAGATCGAGATCGCCGCGCGGCTGCAGCACCCCCACATCCTGCCCCTGTACGACTCCGGCGCGGCGGCTGGCTTCCTCTATTACGTCATGCCGTATGTCGAAGGGGAATCGCTGCGCGACCGCCTGACGCGCGAGAAGCAGCTTCCCCAGGACGACGCGCTCCGCATCGCTACCGAGGTGGCGGGGGCGCTGGCATACGCACACAGCCACGGCGTCGTGCACCGCGATATCAAGCCCGAGAACATCATGCTGTCGGGCGGTACGGCCGTAGTGGCGGACTTCGGTATCGCGCACGCCGTCCGCGCCGCGGGAGATGAGCACCACCTTACTCAGACGGGCACCATCATCGGCACGCCCGCATACATGAGCCCCGAGCAGTCCGCGGGCGTGAGTGAGATCGACGGCCGCAGCGACGAATACAGCCTGGCGTGCGTCGTGTACGAGATGCTGGTGGGCGAGCCGCCGTTCACGGGGCCCACCGCCCAGGCGATCATCGCGCGCCACTCGCTGGACATGGTCTCGCCGCCGTCGATCGTGCGAGAGACCATCCCGGACGCCGTGGAGGAGGCGATCCTGCGGGCGCTCTCCAAAGTCCCGGCCGACCGCTATGCGACCACCGCGCTGTTCGCCGAGGCACTGAGCCGGCCGTCGCGGGCCACGGGGGCGCGCCGCCACGCTGCGCTCGCGCCTGTCGCGCGGCGCCCGCGGCCGGCGGTGATCGGTGCCGTCGCCGCCGGACTCCTCGTAGTGGCCGTCGTCGCCTGGGCGACGCGATCGCGCTGGTGGAGAAACGACCGCGCGGTGGCGGGCGGCCTCGACCCGCGGCGCATCGCGGTGCTGTACTTCGAGGATCTCACTCCCAAGAAAGGTCTCGGCTATCTCGCCGACGGGCTGACCGAGGCTCTCATCGCCGACCTGAAGCGGGTGTCCGGGCTCGACGTGATCTCCAAGAATGGCGTCGCGCTGTATCGCAATCTGGAGCTGCCGCCCGACAGCATCGCCCGCGCCCTGGCCGTCGGCACGCTCGTCCGGGGCAGCGTCGAAGAGGCGGGCGACCGCTACCGGCTCTCCGTACGGCTGATCGACGGATCGAGCGGCGCGGACTTCCGCCGGGCCAGCTTCCAGGTGTCGAAGGGTAATCTCCTCGATATCCGCGACAGCCTCACCGCCGACGTCGCCGACTTCCTGCGCCAGCGCCTCGGTGAAGAAGTCCGGCTGCGCCAGGAGGAAGCCGGCACTCGCAGCCCGGAAGCCTGGGCGCTCGTCCAGGAGGCGGAGAAAGCTCAGAAGGACGCTAGCGCCCGCGCCGCCGCGGACGCGGGGGCGGCGGCCCAACTGTACACCCACGCGGATTCATTACTTGCAGCTGCGGAGCAAGCCGACGGGCAGTGGGTCGAGCCAATCGTGCAGCGCGCGCGGGCCGCATATCTGCGGGCGCGGCTGGAGCGCGAGCCTCGAGCGATGGACAAGGTCTTGCAGGAAGGCCTACGCCACGCCGAGCGTGCGGTGCAGAAGGCGCCCCAGAACGCCGACGCGCTCGAGATCCGCGGGACGATCCGCTTCTGGCGCTACGCGCGAGGGCTCGAGCCCGATGCCGTGGCGGCGAACCGGCTGCTGGCAGCGGCGAGGGGGGACTTGGAAGGGGCAACTCGTTTGAATCCAGCGCAAGTTGGCGCTTGGAACGTGCTGTCAATTCTCTACTACCAGACGCGCGACCCGGTTGAAGCGAACCGCGCGGCCCGAAGCGCCTACGAGGGGGACGCCTACCTAGCGGCGGCGGACGCGATTCTGTTCCGGCTGTTCGTCACCTCGTACGATCTCGAACTGTTCCTCCCCGCTATCGACTGGTGCGAGAGAGGTCACCGCCGCTTTCCTACGAACCCCCAGCTCGTCGAGTGCCAGTTGATGCTGATGACCTCCAAGGCCGTGGATCCCGACGTGGACCGCGCCTGGCGGCTCGCGGACGAGGTCGTGCGACTCACGCCCGAGCGTAATCGTGAACGCAGGCGTCTATACCAGCGAATCTGGGTCGCCGCGGTACTGGCGCGCGCCGGGCTGGCCGACAGTGCACGTCACGTGGTCGAGGGCTCAAAAGGGGACCCGGAAATCGAGCGGGACCTGCTTGGGTACCAGGCGATGGTGTACACCATGCTCGGCAACAAAGACAAGGCGTTACAGCTGCTCGATCGGTATCTCGTCGCCAACCCGGCACACCGCGAGGGGTTCCGCAAGAACCTGCACTGGTGGTGGCGCGGCCTACAGGATGACCCGAGATTCGACGCCCTCATCGGAGCTCGGTAGCGCCGTTCCAGGTGTGGCAGTCATGCAACACTGAGGTTACGGCGGCCAGGCGGTGTCCGCCGCGGGGCTGATGACCAGCCTGCGAAGCCACCCGCTCGTTTTGGTTCGGATCTTGCCTGTTCTTTGAGGCAATCGGAAGTCGGCCTGCGCGTCCTGGCCCAACACAGGAGCCCCCGTTATGAAGCGCTTAGCTTTGGCCGCCCTTGGCACCGCCGTGATTGCCCTTGGATGTCGCGACCAGCAGCCCCTGCAGCCACCGGCCCCCGGTCGTCCGGCGGCGATGATCGTGGACGGTGCGCACAACGGGAATCCAGACTTCTTCTTCCTGCCACCCTTGGTGCCCGATCCCAGTACCGACCCGAACTTCGATCCCGGGAAATTCAATCCCAAGCTCTCGCCCACAGTCGAAGTCTGTGTGCTGACGGGCGACCCTCGTGTGATAACGACGCCGCCGACGCCGCCGGTCGCCTGCGACCCCAGCGCCTCGCTTGTGTTCGGGCCCTCTCCCATGGCCCTCGATTTGACGAACGAGCAGTACCGGCTCAACTGGGATACCAAGTCGCCGGCTCCGCTCGACGCGAGCAAGTTCTTCCGCATGATCGTGCGCGGCGCCGCTCGGGGGACGCCCCTCGGTGCTCTGGACGTCGATCCGGTCGATCAGGGCGTGAAGAACCTGAAGACGGGCGATGTCGTGGTATTCCAGGATGGCCGGACACTGCCGATTAAGGTGCGCATCGAGCAAAACGCATTCGGGTCGACCAATCAGGATCACGTGGAGCAGGTGGTGCCGAATCACATCACGACCCCGTTCTTTGACGTGACGACGAACACTGGCTTCGCGGGAGCGCGGTTCTTCGACGGTTGGCTGCCGGCTGGGTTCGATCAAGTGGTCGTGATCATTGAGCGGATCCCGGTGAGCGATGCGACGACGCCCACGAGCTGCTTGCGTAGCGGCGACTCCGAACTCGAGGGCTGCTATCGGTTCCGAACGGACCCCGATCTGCACGGCCTCGGCCCAGACGGCACGGACCTGCGGTTCCGGGTGAACGTCATCGCAGGCGTGTGCTTCGAGATCCCCGGCATCGCGGGAACCCCGCTGGCGCCGCCGTACGCGTTGAACCGGCGGGAGGAGGCTGCAGGCGTACCCACGGGAGCGATCGTCACCCTGGACGATGTGCCGGCGCCATTCTTGAACTGCGGCACCTTCACGCGCACGCCGCCCCCGTCGGTGCTCGGCGTCATCAAGTCTGGCCAGTTGTGGGACCTGCCGGGCGCTGCCTGGCATGCCCTCGTTCGCGGAGTCGTGCGCGTTGTGAAGCCGCGCGCGCTGTATGCGGTCGATTTTGGGGCGGGAGGCAGCACCGACGGCTTCAGCCGTTTCGGCTGGCTGCGGACCGCGACCATGACGAAGGTGGCGAGCACAGACAATCAGACGGGCGCCATCAACGCCGCGCTGCCCACCGATCCGCAGGTGTGCTTGACCTTCACACATGACGCCAAGTCTCAACCGCTCGCGAACGAGCCGCTGACGTTCACCGTCGCGACGGGCGGCGGAACAGTGGGCGGCGGGACCAGCGCGATTGTCAACACAGGGACCAACGGGTGCGCGCACGCCTCGTGGGTGCTGGGAGCGTCTACGGCCGTGGGCGGGAATACGTTGAGCGTCAGGGCGCTTGCGGCCGGCAGTCCCCAAACGTTCACGGCCACCGGCATCACTGGGATCCACCTTGTCAGCGTTGTTCTCAGCTCGACGACGCTGACCATCGAGGGTCCCGGCGACCCATATACAGCAACTGTCGTGAACGGCACCGGCAGTGCGCTCTCGACAGTCGTGTTGCAGGCGTGGATCGATCAGGGTACAGCTTCCCGGGCCGCAGGGGGACTCCAAGTCGTGTGTGGCGCGGGCATCGGCACCCTGCCGCTGGGGTCGTGTGGATTCAGCTTCTCTGCCTTCGCGTCGAATGCGCCCCCGATCGCCGGCACGGGAACTCTGGTTCCAGGAAGTGCGACGGCGCGCTTCGAGCTCAAGCAAGGCGAGACAGTGCTGGACGTTGTCAGAGTCCCGGTGACGTTGGTTGCGGCTGTACCGATCCCCGGAGACTGATGCCGTATCAGCGGCAGGCATTGCAGAGACCCGATCGAGAGAGAAAGGCGGCTCCCTGGAGCCGCCTTTCTCTTGTGCGCGTTAACGTCAATGATCTCCTTTGCCCGCGCCTCGGTCGCGGCTACCTTCCCCGTTGTGCGTCCCTCCACCCTCGGCATCATCGGCCTCGGCGCGATCGGCGGCTCGCTCGCCCTCCAGGCGAAGCGGGCCGGCATCGCCACGGTCCTCGGCTGGTCGCCCGAGCCCGCGGAGCGGGTGGCCGCGGCGCGCCAGGGCGCGCTCGACGACGCGCCGGCCCGCGCGACCGACGTGGCGCGCGCGGTCGAGCTGCTCGTGCTGGCGGCGCCACCGGCCGCCAACCTCGAGCTGCTCGGCAGCCTCAAGCCACACGTCGGCGCGGGCGCGCTGATTACCGATGTCGGGTCGGTAAAGCGGGCGATCGTCGCCAAGGCGGACGCCCTTGGGCTCGGGGGCCGCTTCGCCGGCGGCCACCCCCTGGCCGGCACGCAGGCACACGGATTCGCCGCCGCGCGGGTCGATCTGTTCAAGGGCGCGACCGTGTACATCACCGCCACGCGCGACGGGGACGGCGCGGCGCGCGAGGTCTCGCACTTTTGGGAGAGCGTGCTGGACGCTCATCCGGTGCGCATCGACGCGGCCCAGCACGACCACCAGCTCGCGCTCACAAGCCATCTGCCGCAGGCGATGGCATCGTTGCTCGCGAACGTCTTCGCCCTGGCCGCGCCCCCGGGCGCGACCTTCGGGCCCGGTGCGCGCGATACCACCCGCCTCGCGTCGAGCGAGCCGGGGCTCTGGTCCGAGATCCTGCTCATGAACCGGGACGAAATACTGCCCGTGCTCCGCGCCCTCGAGGAGCCATTGGGCGAGCTCGAGCGCGCCCTCGAGACGGGAAACGCCCCGGCCCTGACCGCGTGGCTCACCCGCGCGGCCCAGTGGCGCCGGCAGACGGAAGCGTGAAGGTACGAGGTGTCGTCCGGCCGCCGGGCGACAAGAGCATCTCACACCGCGCCGTGATGCTGGCGGGGCTCGCTCGCGGCACGAGCCAGCTCGAGGGCCTGCTGACCGGCGCCGACGTCAAGAGCACCGCCCGAATCCTGCGGCAGCTGGGAGCGGACATCTCGTCCATTCGCGACGGCGCAACCGTGACGGTCCGGGCCTCCCGCATCTCGCAACCGGCGGCTCGCCTGAACTGCGGGAATTCCGGCACGACGGCGCGGCTCATGCTCGGCATCCTCGCGGGTCAGCGCTTCACGGCGACGCTCACAGGAGACGCCTCATTGCGCCGCCGCCCAATGCGGCGGGTCACGGAGCCGCTGCGCGCCATGGGGGCGGAAATCCAGGAACGGGGCGGAGACGCGCTGCCACTCACCATCCGGGGCGGCCGGCTCCGCCCGCTTACTTACACGACGCCAGTCGCGAGCGCGCAGATTAAGAGCGCCCTGCTCTTCGCGGGACTCACAGGGAAGGTGGCGGTCACGATTCGCGAGCCGTATCGCTCACGCGATCACACCGAGCGGCTGTTCGTGCATCTCGGATTGGGGCTGCACGCGCGCCAGGGAGCGATCGTATACGAGCCATCGGACCGCGAGGACGTTTCCCCGTTCCGCCTTTCCATCCCGGGCGACGCCTCGTCGGCGGCGTTCCTGGTCGCTGCCGCCATGCTCGCCGAAGGCGGCGAGCTGGTGATCGAGAATGTCGGCGTCAACCCGACCCGCACGGGATTCCTCGTGGTCCTCGGGCGCATGGGCGCGCGGGTGGACCGGGTGAACCTGCGGGACGAGGGCGGCGAGCCGGTGGCCGATCTCGTGGCTCGCCCGGCGGCGCTGCACGGGACGGAAGTGAGCGCGGCGGAGGTGCCGACGCTGGTGGACGAGGTGCCCGTGCTCGCCGTCCTGGCGAGCCGGGCCGCCGTGGGGAGCGAGACGGTGTTCCGTGAGGTGGGCGAGCTCCGGGTGAAGGAAAGCAACCGGCTCGAGCTCATCGCGGCCAACCTGCGGGCGGTGGGCGCAGAGGCGGAGGCGCGCGGCAATGACCTGTTCGTGTGCGGCACGAAGCGGCCCCCGCGCGGCCGGATCGACACGGCGCGCGATCATCGCTTGGCCATGGCGTTCGCGGTGCTCGGGACCGTGCCGGGGGCGGACGTCCGGCTGTCGGAACGGCGCTCGGTAGCCATCAGTTATCCCCGGTTCTTCCACGACCTGCGGAGCATTCAGGAGACGTGACCCTCCGAGTGATCGCGGTCGACGGCCCGGCCGCCTCAGGAAAGAGCTCGACGGCGTCGCTGGCCGCACGCCGACTGGGATGGGCGCACCTGGACTCAGGGGCGCTGTACCGGGCGATCACGCTGGCGGTGCTCGACAACATCGGGGAGCGGGGAGCGCTAAAGGAGTCCCTCGCGGTCCCGGGGAGCGGTTCCCTCTGGTCCGCCCAACAGATCGTGGCGCTCGCCGAAGGCTTACCGGTGCGGCTGGTGCTCGTGGACGACGGGTTCCGCCCTGAGGTGGCGGGCGTGGACGTAGCCCAGGCGATCCGCTCCGAGCGGGTCACGCAACGGGTCTCCGAGGTCGCCGCCATCCCCGAGGTGCGCCACTGGGTGAATGTCCAGCAGCGGGAGGCGGTGCAGGCCTATGCTCGGGGCGTGGTGGTGGATGGGCGTGACATCGGGACGGTGGTGTTCCCGGACGCCCCGTTGAAGCTGTTTCTCACGGCGAGTCCTGAGGAGCGGGCCAGACGCCGGTTGGCGGAGCGTCGGGGTGGGAGCGGGGGGAGCGGGGGGAGCGGGGGGGGCGGGGGCGACGAGCTGCGACGGGAGGCCGAAGTGCTGGCGGCGCGAGACCGCGCCGATTCCACCCGAGTGGTTGCGCCGCTCAAGGCCGCCGCCGACGCGGTGGTGCTGGACACCACGCGGCTCTCACTCGAGCAGCAGGTGCAGGCCGTCGTGACGCTGGCGCGGGAGCGGCTGCCCGACTAGGTTTGGCGTCTTGTGTTCCGGAGTCCGGGGGATGTCCCCACGGTCCCATGGTCCAAACCCGCCACCGAACCGGTGTCCTGAATGCTGGTAGATACGGAAAACCTTCCGGAGTCGAAGTCCGAGACGCCCGCTTCCACTCACTCCCACCTCCGCGTTCGCTCCGACCTGCACGAGGAGTATTCGTCGGACGAAATCGCGAAGATGACGGAGCTGTACGAGGGAACGCTCTCCAACAT
>WNFD01000703.1_pt1 | contig 40064 bp, 36 predicted proteins | sample 5400491 | NCBI WGS metagenome assembly WNFD01 (sample SAMN13153343, study PRJNA577476) | soil metagenome | isolation source: 120 cm saprolite under Douglas fir tree site 2 hole 2 replicate 2 | place: USA:California | collected 2015-04-18
GCACACCAGCACCGCACGCAGGCGCGCAGCCCGCGCCACCAGCCTCGGAACCATCACCTACAAGATCACCATCGCGGCCAGGCCAGGCACCCCCGGCCAGCCAGGGCCTTAAGTACGCGGCATTGAGCTAGAACAGCACTACCGAGGCATCCACACCAATGGCTACCAGCCCGGCTGGCGTAGCGGCTCCACCTCATAGGATGTATTTGTTACAATGATCCTAATGTCGACTGATTCGTCCGAGATCGTGCTGCACCTGGCTGGTGAGACCGGCCAGGCGGGCCTGACTCGGACCAAGGATTCCCCGGCCATGCTCGCGGCCGTTGACCAGCACGCCGCCGAGGTCAGGTACGCGCTCGCGGCGCACGCCGCCCCCGCTGCCCAGCCCGCGGACCCTGCGGGCCACCCCACGCTGGCCGCCCTGCTTGAGTACGCACGCGGGTTCGTCGAGGCCGCGGTCGGTCACGGCTGGTGGCCACGGCGTCATGCCCCCGGCGGGGGCGGGGGGCACTGGGGGGTCATCTCCCCGGAGCAGCAGAGCCCCGACTGGGAATCCCTCAGGCTCACCGCCGTGTGCCAGCTCGTCATCGAAGCCCAGTCGCCCGCCTGAACAACGCAGGCACATAGAAGCCCAGTCGCCGACCTGAACGCCGCAGGCGCAGAACGGTCCGGATTGGACGTCCCCCCGAAGTACGTCCAATCCGGACCGCTAGCCGGCTGGCCAGGCTCAGCCGCCCGGGAAGGTCGGACGGTGGTGAACTTCCTGCCTGGGCTGCTCCCCGGGTTCCGCCGAGCCGCGCTCGACCGACACGCCGTGCTCTCCCGCCGGGTACCCGGCGGCATGCCGCGCCCGCATCGCGTCTTCCCTGCCCAGCTGGTAGGCGGCGGCACGGGAATTGGTCTCGCGCTCGGCCGCGTTCAGTATCCGCTCCCACCGTTCCCGCATCGGGTTGATCATGCCGCCGCCCACGCCGATCGCCAGGATCGCGCCGACCGTTGCGAGCACCATGATCAGCACGGGCTGGGTGACGGCCGACGCCACCCCGATCTGGCTCAGCGCCGCGATCACGCCGAGCGCGATGATGACGACCGATGCGAGGCTGGCGACGAACCTGCCGTACGTGAGCCCGCCGAGGGCCCCGCCGATCAGGTCCTTGACCACCTTGGCGATCGCCGAGGCGACGATCACGAGCACGATCGCCACCACGGCCCTCGGCAGCCACGCGACTATGCCGTTGATCATGGTGGAAACCGGGTTCGTGCCGAACACGCCGAACGCGATCTGCAAGGTCACAAGCAGCACCGCGTAGTAGATGATCCTGGCGACCAGGCTGGTGGCATCGTAGTTGCCCCGCGCGAGCGCGTCACCGACGACGCCGCGCTGCGCGATGCTGTCGAAGTGCACCCTGCGCAGGAGCATCTCAGCCACCCGCCTGACTACCCTGGCGACGAACCAGCCGATCACCAGGACGACCAGGAAAACACCGATCTTAGGCAGCGAGTTCATCACCGTGTTGAGCAGGTTCTGCACGCTCTGGCTGACGCTGACCGAGGCCAGTGGTTGAGCCATGTTCCCCCCTCTTGCCAGTGACGCCGCGCCCTGCCGCAACGAGAGGCATGACGCGGCGTCACCCCCTGTGCTCGCTTAGCTACCCCCCTGAACGGATCTTGAATCCGCGGTCACGGAATTACCGCTCCCTGGAACGACGGGCGCGCGACCTGGCCCGGTCGCTCGAGCCGAGCACCGCCTTGCGCAGCCGGACCGCCGACGGCGTGACCTCGACGCACTCGTCGTCCGCGCAGAATTCCAGTGCCTGCTCCAGGCTGAGCAGCCTCGCCGGTACCAGCCGCTCGAGCTCCTCCCCCGACGACTGGCGCACGTTGGTGAGCTTCCGCTCGCGGGTGATGTTGACGTCCATGTCGTCGGACCGCGAGTTCTCACCGACGATCATCCCCTCGTACACCTCGGTGCCAGGGGGCACGAACAGCGAGCCGCGCTCCTGCAGGCTGAACATCGCGTACGGGGTGGCGGCGCCGGCCCGGTCGGCGACGAGCGACCCCGTCGGCCGGCTGCGCAGCGCGCCGAACCACGGCTCGTATCCCTCGAACACATGGTGCGCGATGCCGGTGCCCCGGGTATCGGTGAGGAACGTGGTGCGGAACCCGATCAGCCCGCGGGCGGGCACCACGAACTCCAGGCGTACCCAGCCGGTGCCATGGTTGACCATGCTCTCGAGCCGCCCCTTGCGGACGGCGAGCAGCGAGGTCACCGCCCCGAGGTACTCCTCGGGAACGTCCACGGCGAGCCGCTCGACCGGCTCGTGCAGCTTGCCGTCCACCTCGCGGGTGACGACGGTCGGCCGCCCGACGGTCAGCTCGTACCCTTCCCTGCGCATGGTCTCGACGAGCACCGCGAGGGCAAGCTCACCGCGGCCCTGCACTTCCCAGGTGTCCGGCCGCTCCGTCGGGAGCACGCGCAGCGAGACGTTGCCGACCAGCTCGCGCTGCAGCCGTTCCCTGACAAGGCGCGCGGTGACCTTGGTCCCCTTCTCGCGGCCCGCGAGCGGTGCCTGGTTCGTCCCGATCGTCATCGAGATGGCAGGCTCGTCGACGGTGATCAGCGGCAGCGGCCTCGGGTCGTCTACGTCCGCGAGCGTTTCACCGATCGTGATGTCGGGTATCCCCGCGACGGCGATGATGTCCCCGGGTCCCGCGGATTCGGCGGGGACTCTTTCCAGCGCTTCCGTTAGGTAAAGTTCTGAGATTTTTACTCGTTCGACAGAGCCATCTCTGCGGCACCATGCCACCTGCTGGCCTTTGGCGATGGTGCCGCTGAACACGCGGCAGAGCGCGATCCTGCCCAGGTACGACGAGGCGTCCAGGTTGGTGACGTGTGCCTGCAGCGGCGCACCCGGCTCATACGACGGCGCGGGCACGGTCTCGCGCAGGAGGGTGAAGAGCGGCTCAAGGTCGGGCGAATCGGGCATCGTGCCGTCGGCGGGCCGGGTCAGCGACGCCCGCCCCGCCCTGGCGGCCGCGTACACGATCGGGAACTCGATCTGCTCCTCGGTGGCGTCCAGGTCGATGAATAGCTCGTAGCACGCGTCCACGACTTCGGCGATCCGGGCGTCTGGCCTGTCCACCTTGTTGACGACGAGGATGACGGGCAGCCCGGCTTCAAGCGTCTTGCGGAGCACGAACCTGGTCTGCGGCAGCGGCCCCTCGCTGGCGTCCACGAGCAGCAGCACGCCGTCGACCATGGACAGCCCGCGCTCGACCTCGCCGCCGAAGTCCGCGTGCCCCGGCGTGTCCACGATGTTGATGGTCAGCCCGGCATGCTGGACCGCGGTGTTCTTGGCCAGGATCGTGATGCCCTTCTCCCGCTCCAGGTCACCGGAGTCGAGCACGCGCTCGGCGACGCGTGCGTTCGCGCGGAACGCGCCAGACTGCCACAGCATCGCGTCCACGAGCGTGGTCTTGCCATGATCGACGTGCGCGACGATGGCGACGTTGCGCAGGTCGTCGCGGGTGGCGCGGGACGCGGTCTGTACCTGACGTACGGGCATGCGTGAACTCACAAGCGTTTCGCGGGGGGCTCTGGGGGGTCGTCCCCCCAGGCCAGCAGAGCGGGAAACCGCCGCAGAGAGATCGCGGCTACCCCAGCTTATGCGTCCGGGGATACCGAACGGGAGCGAGGCGGTGGCTCTGGCCTCATACGTGTCCTGCCGGGGTGACACACGACCACTGCGTCTTGCCCCGATGGCACCCCAGCCCGGCGTGCCCGATCGGCCCAGCTCACTTACTACACTTCCCGTCACCCCATAACCGGATATAGCAGACATGATCATGGTCAAAGTATGTAGTAAGTCGGCCGAGGCGCTGGGCTGCGGGCCTAAGGCGAACGCCGGCCCAGAGATAAGGCATACGCCCGATGCGGCAGGAGGGGCCTTACGACGAACCTGAATAGTGCGGGGCCGGACCACGGCCCCGGATCGAGGAGGAGACCGTGAATCCGTATCTGATGCAGAGGCTGGCAGAAGAGCGCATCAACGACATGCTGTCGGAAGCCGCCACGCGGCGGCAGGTACGCGAGGCACGCCGCGCCAGGCGGGCCCAGCGCGCGCAGCGGGCTGGGCAGGCGCGGCGCAGCCACGAGAGCCTGCCGGTCCGTCCGATGGCGCAGGGCCGGGTGGCCCCGGAGGCAGCCGGCCGGACTCGTGAGCCTGCCGACCACGCCGCCGCCGACCATCGAGGGCTAGCCGACCGACGGGCCGCCTGACATGAGGGCGCTGACATGAGCGCGGCACGGGCCGCGGCCGGAAATAATGTGGCCGTTCTGTCAGACCCCGGTGGCATGCTGGATGTTGTGAGCACGCGAGTAACCAGTCCGGTCCTTGTCGGCCGGGCGGACCAGCTGACCGCGCTGGACGAGGCCTTCGGCCGAGTCCGGCGCGGCAGCCCGTCCGCGGTGCTCATCGGCGGCGAGGCGGGCGTCGGCAAATCGCGGCTGATGAGCGAATTCTCCGCGACGGCAGGCGCGGCGGGTGCCAGGGTACTGGCGGGCGGCTGCCTGGAGTTTGATCAGGGCGGCCTGCCGTTCGCGCCGTTCACGACGGTACTGAGGAATCTCGTCCGCGACCTTGGTGCGGACGGCGTCGCCGGGCTGCTTCCCGGCCGGGCCACACGGGAGCTGGCCCGGCTGCTGCCCGAGTTCGGCCAGCCTGCCGGTGAGGCCGACTCGGGGGAAGCACGGGCGAGGCTGTTCGAGGAGGTGCTGTCGCTGTTCGAGCGGCTGGCGGATCCCGGCCCCGTCACCCTCGTCATCGAGGACCTGCACTGGGCCGACCGGTCCACCCGCGACCTGCTCGCGTTCCTTGTCGGCAACCAGCGGACGCTCGACGGCCTGCTGATCGTCGGTACCTACCGGTCCGACGAGCTGCACAGGACGCATCCGCGGCGCCCGCTGCTCGCCGAGCTTGACCGGATCTCCTGGGTGGAGCGGATCGAGCTGCCACGCCTGTCCCGCCGTGACGCCGGTGACCTCGCGTTCCTCGCGATCAACCTGGCGGAACCGCTGGTAGCGCTCGGCCGCTGGGACGAGGCCACCGAGGCGATCGAGCACGCGCTCGACCTCTGCCCGCCGCCGATGTACCGGTCGTCACTGCGGCAGCTCGCGGGACAGATCGCCCTCGCCCGCGGCGACCTCGACGTGGCCGCCGAATCGGCCGCGGCGTCCCGCACGGTGCTTTCCGGCGCCGGGTACAAGGATCAGAATCAGCTCCCGCTGGCCAGCCTGGAGATCGGGCTGCTGCTCGCGCAAGGACGCGGCGCCGAGGCCCTCGCGGCGGCCGGGAACGCGCTGGACCGCTTTGACCTGCAGCCAAGCCCGCGTTACGCCTGGCCGGTGCTGATCGCGTGTGCCCAGGCATGCACGGCGGCGGCGCGGGCCGCCGCTGCCACCAGGAACGAAACGCTCCGCGCGCAGGCAGTCGCGCTGCTCGGCCGGATTCGCGCCCAGGCGGAGAAGCTCGACGCGGACGGCCCGGTGCAGGAGGGGAACAGGCTGACGTTCGCGGCAGAGGCCGCATGCGGCGCTGATGGCGGTGCGGGCGCGGCCGTGGCCGCGCAGGCCATGTCCGCCTGGGACGCCGTGGCCACGGCATGGGATCAGGCCGGGCAGCCCTATCCGCATGCGATCGCCTTGCTGCGGGCAGCCGAGGCAGCGATGGGCAGGCAGCGACCGAGATGGCGCCGACAGGGAGGGCGCGGAGGTCCGGCTGCTGCGGGCCGGCCAGCTTGCGGACAGGCTCGGCGCCCAGCCGCTGCGCGACGAGGTCCGCCTCCTCACGCGCCGCGCCAGGATCGTCCTGCCCGACAGCGACGGCGCGGCTGGCGGCGACCGTGCTGGCACGACTGGCGCCTCAGCCGACGATGACCCGGCCGCCGCGACACAGCCCTTCGGCCTTACCCCCCGCGAGTTCGAGGTGCTGCGCCTTGTCGCGGCCGACCGGAGCAACCGCGAGATCGGCGGCGAGCTGTTCATCTCGGTCAAGACCGCCAGCGTGCACGTGTCCAATATCCTCGCAAAGCTCGGCGTCGCCAGCCGCGGCGAAGCGGCCGCCGCCGCGCACCGCCTCCGCCTCTTCGCCCCCCTCCCCGTCCCCTTAGCGATCCGATTGGCGCCGGACCGGCTGGCGGCGGCCGCTCACTAGGGAAAGCCGTAATTCAGGGCTTACGCGCGACGCCGCCCGCACAGGCCACCTCGGGTGGGTCAGCCCAGGGCCCGGGCTCTGGCCGCCACCGCGACACGGATACGACGCCGGGCGGCAGGAGTTCAAGGCCGTCAAGATAACGGGCGATCTGCTCCGGGCTGCGGGGGGTGTACGGGACTGCGCCGCTGCCCGCGTTGTAGCGCCGGATGGCCTCTACGTATGCCGGATCGGTGTCGGTGCCGTCGTAGACCGCCAGGTAGCTGCCCGGGGGCAGGACCGCCATCAGCCGACTCACGATCGACAGCGCCTCATCATGGTCGGCGACCAGGCCCAGGATTCCCATCAGCATGAGCGCCGCGGGCCGGGTGAAGTCCAGCGTCCTTGCGGCCTCCCGCAGGATGGTGCCTGGGTCGCGCACGTCCGCCCCGATATACGCGCAGGCACCCTCTGGAGTACTGGTAAGCAGCGCCTCGGCATGAACCAGCACCAGGGGGTCATTGTCGACGTAGACAATCCGCGACTCCCTCGCCACCCGCTGAGCGACTTCATGCGTGTTGTCGACGGTGGGCAGACCGGTGCCGATGTCCAGGAACTGGCGGATGCCTGCCTCACCGCCCAGGTACCGGACGACGCGGACGAGCATGTGCCGGGAGTGCCGGGCGATGCCGGCCATGCCCGGGAAGATCTCGCCGATCTTCTTCCCGCCCAGCAGGTAATTCCAGACCCGTGCCGAGTGGGGCACGGTGATGTCGATCGCTCCCATCAGATCGTTCTGCGCGTGGTTACCCGTCAACGCCGGATCATCAGGCTCAGGTAACGGTTGCGGGCTGATCGAATCATCGGCCATCGGGAAGCTCCTAGCCTGCGACGTCTGAGCGCAGCTCGGTGTCCGGAGGGGAGGTTCACCAGGGTAACTGCCACTACCTGCTCGTCTGGCACCAGTTTCGCGAAGTGGCCGTGGTACGTGTCGGTATGCGCGGTCGACTTGCCGGTCCCGGTCGGCGCATCGTAGGTGAGCGAGATACGGAATGACCCGCCCACGGCCCGGGATCTGGGCAAGCGCGTCCGTATCCTGACCGGAGACCCCACCGACCTGCGTGCGCTGACGGCCGACATGGAAGGGGTATCCATCATCCCCGTTTGAACAGGCACGGCGAAGGCGAGCGGCACTGTCCACCACGTCGCTGAGGCGAGAGCTCGCCCAAGGCGCTCGCGACCGTCAGCAGCAGGGTTAGCCCGGCCCCTGCGAGGATGGCGACCGACGGTGAGGCTGCACTCTGCACCGCCCCGGCCAAGGTCGCGCTGGCGGCGTAGCCGACGCCGGTCGCGGCATACATCACCGAGTACCCCGCCGCGTGCGCGCTTGGCGGCAGGGCCTCACGCAGCGACAGGTTGCGGGTCAGCTGCACGCCGGACTCCAAGAGCCCGGCGAGGAGAAGCGCGCCCGCGATCCACGCCAGAGAAGGCACCGTAGCCGCCAACGTCACGCAGGCGGTCGCGCCCAGCAGCAGGACCAGGCTCTGCGTGCGCACTGAGCTGGGCCAGCTTCCGCGCGCGCCGTACAGGGCTGCGCCGAGGGTCGATGCGATCGAGAACCCGGCGAGGAGCGGTCCCGCCCAGCCCACACCGATGGCCCGCTGCTCCAGGAGCGCGGGCAGGGCGAGTTCAGCAAGCGCCAGCAAGGAAATCGCAGCGGCACCGGTGACGTAGATGGGCCAGGCGCGGGCGAGCGTCCGCGCCATCGAGGCACCCTCGCGGTCACCGCTGTCCGCTTCCCACCCTGCGGGCAGCGCCCACAGCCCGGCCGTCGCCGCGGCCATGAGCGCAGCGGCGAGCACAAGCGGCAGGGACGGGGCGACGCTGAGCGCGAGCACGACGGTGAGGGCGGGCGCGGCAGTCCACGCACTGTAAGTAAGGACGGACTCCGCGCTCAGCGCCTTAACGATGAGCGTATCCGGGAGCTGAGAGGTCAGCAGTGTGCGCAGGCCGCCAGGCGCAGCGGCAGGTGCGGCTCCAGCGAGGACGGCGAAGATGCCGAGCACGAGCGGATGCGCGCGGGGCAGCAGGCCGAGCCCGGCGAACGAACAAGCACCGAGGGCCAGTCCGGCTGCCAGCTGGAAGCGGGCCCGCTCCTGCTTCAGCCGCAGCCCGAGTACCGCGGCCCCCGCCACTTCGCCGATCACGTATGCGGCGGCGAGCCCGGCGCCCAGCGCATACCCGCCGGGGCGTTCGCGGACGAGGAAGACGAGCGCGAGCGGCGCCATCGCAACCGGAAGCCGGGCAGCGATGGCTACAAGTGCCCAGTTCAACACGGGTCTCGTGGCTAGCTGGCGGTAGCTCATGACGGCGCAACTCCTTGCGTGCGCATACGTTGCACGTATGTGGCGACGCGAGTCTCCAAAGCTAGCGTTGACCACATTTGTGACCACCAGCAACGCGCTATCCGCAGGGCTGCTAGGTCGATTCGCGCCTGTCAGGCTGCGGTGTAGCGGGACGGAAGGAACCCGGCGTCCAGGGGCTTCGGCCAGACGGCTCAGCTACGGCGCTGATCATTAGGATGAGTGGTAGGCGCCGGATCGGTGCACGACGTTCAGGACGGTGACGGCGCCGCTGTCGTCGTCTATCTCGTAGAAGATCCGGTAAGTGCCGCGCCGCGCCGTCCACTTTCCCGTGAATGGTTCGTCGAGCGGCTCGCCCACACGATACGGATTCTCACGCAGCGCACCATCGCAGAACTCCCACACAGCCGCTGCTACAGCTTCGGGGAGGCGGTACGGCAACGCCTTGCGTGCGGTTGCCGAGATCCGCAGGTCATAGTGGTCGCTCACCGCTGAGCCGTCCGTTCGCGATCAGGGTCGCCGGACGGCAGCAGCCGGAGCGGGCCGACTCATGCACTCGCCCTGCCTGTGCGCTGCGCCATGATCTCGGCCATCTGCTCACCGGTCACATAGTCGCCCCGGGCGACCTCTTCTTCCGCCTCGCGGAGCTGACGCACCGCCTCGGGATCACGGAGCAGGTCCAGCGTTTCCATCACCGACTCGAAATCACGCACTGCGAGCATGATCACAGCAGGCGACCCGTTGCGGGTCACGGTAACCCGCTCGTGGGTACCGACGATCTCCGAAACGAGCTCGGAAAAATGCGTCTTGGCGAAGGCGAGCGGCACAGTCTCCATTAGATCACCTTACGTCTTGACCAGGATTCTGGTCAACTCTGGCGTGACCACGGGCAGCGAGTACTCACGACGATATGGATTCTCCGTCAATGGGTCCCGCGCAGAACTCAAGCACCGCAGCGGCTACAGCCTCGGGGAGCTTATCGGCGATCGCCGCCGCTGCTGATCGCCAGCCCGGCGGGCACCAATCCGGAGCGAAGCGCGACGGCCTACACCCCGGCCGACCAGCAGCGGTACTCGCCGGTGCAGGACGACACGGTCGGCCGGACCGACCAGGTGCCGTTCCTCCAGCTCGGCATCCCCGGCTACGGCGTGCTCGGCGCCTACGACAGCAACGCCAAGGAGAACCGGCACCGGCCGATTACACCGACCCCGTGCCGTACCTGAGCCCGGCGCTCAGCCACCGGTAACCCGGGCCGCCGACGTCAGGACAACGACAATCAGGATTCCGAACGGAAGCGCGGTGACACCCGCCCGCCCGCGACCGTGCTCACGGGCGGGCGGGTGTCACCGCGAGATAGCTGTCAATGTCCTGGCTGTAGCCCGACCCGCGACGCCAGCGAGCCGATTCGATAATTAACATGCATTGGATGTAGGTTGTATTGAATGCAGGTGGCATTTAATGCCGGTAACCAGGTCTAGGGGTTCGCTGTGGGGCCGCCGGGATGCTGGCGGGACTCGCTCCCGCAGACCGCGCGCTGGTGTACGGGATCGTCGGCGGGATGCCGCTCTACCTGAGCTGGTGGCGGCCCAAGCTCTCGGTAGCCGACAACCTGCTGCGGCTGGCGGGCAGGCCAGGAAGCCCCTTGCTTACCGAAGGGCGCCTGATCATGCTCACCGAGGTCGGCGGCGGTGAGCAGTCGGCGGCCGTCCTGCACGCGATCGCCACGGGCAAGACCAGGCACAGCGAGATCCAGGATGCCGCTGGCACGGACCCGACCAGGATCCTCGATCGCCTCGTCGAATCCCGCCTGGTCCAGCGGGTCATCCCGGTTACGGATGATCCCTTGCGGTCGCGGCGCCGGATCTACCGGATCGCCGGCAACTTCCTCTCGTTCTACCTGGGACCGCTGCTCCGCCATCGCAGCGAGATCGAGCGCGGGCGGGGCAAAGACGTCATGCCGGCGATCGTCCGCCAGTTCGATGAGCATATGGGCGCCGCCTACGAAGAGGCTCTCAGGGAGCACCTGTGGCGGATGGCTGGTCAGCACAGCCTAGGCAGCGACGTGGTGGCGATCGGCCCGTGGTGGCAGCACGATGGCCAGAACGAGATCGACGCTGTGGTCCTGGCCGAGGCCGGGCGAACCCGCATCCCCGTCATGGCAGGCGAGGCGAAGTGGGCCAGGCGATTGAACGCGGCCCGGGTGCGGGACCAGCTCGTCCGGAAGGCCGCCGCGCTCACGGACAGCCCCGACAAGCTGCGTTACATCGTGTGCGCACGGGACGAAGTATTCAACATCGGCCCCGGCACGCTGAGCATCACCGCATCCGACATCTTCGCCTAGCTCGCCCGACGGCAAGTGGCTACCCATTCGCGCCTGTGAGCGAGGCCGAGGGCGTCCTCTTTGGCCGGGCAGGGAACTTTTTCGGCTGATTCCCAGGATCCCGCTGCCTGTCGAATTCCGGCTCGCCCGGCTCCACCTGCCGCCGGTGCATGTACCTGATGCCCGTATGTGGAGCAGCAGTCCAGTCCTCAGGGTCCAGGCTGCTCAACTGCCGCAAGAAGGTGGTGCATGCCAGAGGATGGGTTGTTGTCCGGGAAGAGAGTGTCGTTCTGCAGGTGGCGCTTGTCGAGTTCTGCGGCGCGGCGCGCCGCATCACCGGTAAGGGGCATGTACTTCGCAGCGTCGAGGCCCTTGTCCCTGGACCCATCGAGTCTTCCTCGGAGCTTGCGCGCGTTGGCGTTGTCCAGCCATGCGCCCTGTTCCTGGAAGTGCAGGATTAGCCAGAGTTCGAAGCACGGATTTGACACGGCGAGCTGGATCCCGTTCTGGCGAGCTTGCTCGATGGCCTCTTTGAGGCCCGGATGGTTCCTTGGCCACTCGACGTCGAAGACGCACCAGAACTCATCGATCTCAGCCTCCTCGTCGAAGGCCCTGCTGCGGGCGGTCGCAGCCATTGACACGAGAGTCCGGGGCGGACATCCTCCTCGCCCGGTCTCGATCCGAAGATCGACGGCTGCCACGTCGCGCACGGATGGTTGCCTCTTCAGGGCTTCAAGGTAGTCCGGCTCGGTTCTCTCCCCCTCACAGAAGATCAGGAGCGTCTTTCGAGGTCTGCGGGTCGCGACTCTCCGTTTGAGCGGCCGTCCTCCAGCCCTGGGACTCTTGCGGGCCATCATGCGTCGCCCGGCACCGGACCCAGGACGCGACGCAGCATGAACTGGTCGAGCTCAGGGACAGCCCCGAATCTCCCCTGGAGGTAAGCCTTCTCCAGGTTCAGGGAGCGACGCACCTTGTCGCCGCCATACTCCGCCAGCGCGGTCAGCGTGGTGGCACCGCTGTCACCCTTCTCCGTCAGCCACACCTCGTCCCGGTTGAGGTGGTTGAGCAGGCTTGTGTCGTGGGTTGTGAAGATGAGCTGTGCCCCGTAGGGGTTAGTCTCGGGATCTTGGAACAGCTCGAGCAGGCGAGCCGACAGCCGCGGGTGAAGGCTTGCGTCGATCTCATCGAACAGGAGGATCCGGCCGCTGCGCAGAGCACTGAGCGTCGGTCCGATGAGAGCGAACCACGTCTGGGTCCCTGCCGACTCCTCGGCAAGATCGAAAGGCAGCTCCTGCTCTGCGACGCGGTGCATAAGCCGCAACTGACGCCGTGGCCCCCGCCCCGCTAGGGTCGATATGCGAGCGTCGTCGTCTTCGTCCTCCGCGATCTGCACATCGCCAATCCCAAGATCGGCGAATCGCAGCAACGCCAGGGCCGACTCCCTGGCATTGAACGGAGCCAAGTCAGTGGCGTCAGAGACAGATGCCGCCATCGATGAGCCCCGGTCGTCAAACAGGCGCGCCGTCGATGAAGGGCCCGGCACGCCAACCCCTAGAACTCCCCGCCACGCCGCTCTGCGCCGGGCGCCGAGGACCTGGATTCCCGCCAGGAAACGCCCGAAGGGCTGAACCTCCGGCTCATCGAACCTCATCGCCGCCGACAGCGCCAGCGTGGTGGGCGTCAGCAGTTCCCGCGTGCCCGCGAGCGTTCCGAGCCCTCGCCGGAAGTGGATCTCCAAGCCGTCCCGCTCGAACAGCACGCGCCTCCGCCGTTCCGGGTAGCTGTACAGACTTTCGAACAACACCGCCGAGTCGTCGACGTCAACCCGGTACGCGTACCGCACACCCCCGACGACCATCTCCACCTCATACGTTGACGGAACCCCCGGTCCCCGGCCGAACTTGAACGGCTCACGCGGAATAAACTCGTCCCACGCCCGCAGTGATCGCCCCACGGCCATCGAGAGCCACGCGAGGGCCTCAACGACATTCGATTTCCCCGAAGCGTTCGGCCCGTAGATCCCGGCGATCGCCAGCACGCGCTCGGCAAGCAGATCGAACCCCCGAGCCGAAGGCCTGTCCTCATCAACGGCGATCATGGACAGCTCGACCGGCTCCAAGATCGACCGATGATTCGAAACCTCAAACCTCAGCAGCATCAGTCTCATCCTATGCAGTAAGTCTGCACGTTCACTTGAGTATACGTCAAAACTCGACGGATGATGCGATAGTCGTGTAGGTAACGTGCACGCTCGTGAGCCCTCCGGGTGCTCGCGGAGGCGTGAGCGAAGCCAAAGGCGTCCTCCTTGGCCAGGCAGGCCCCGGGCCGCAGTCGGACATCGCCCATCACGGGAGAAGATATCTCGATAGTGAAATCTGCGATCTCATTGGCAGAGATAGGAGTCCGGCACCCTGGAGGCTGTCATGTCCAAGACGAGCGTCGAGATCGACCTGGACAGGCTCAACCGCGCTAGGGAAATCCTAGGTACAGAGACCATCCGCGACACGATCGACGCGGCATTCCGCGAGGTGATAAGGGTCGCGGCGGTCCGGGATCTTGTCACCCTGGCCGAGGATGGCGCCTTCAGCGCCCTGCTGGAACCGGAGGCGGAGGAGCGCTTGTGGGGGTGACGCGCTTCCTGGCGGACAAGAGCGCGCTGGCCCGGCTCCATCTGCCGCCCGTGCGAGAGGTTCTCGTACCGCTGATGGAACGCGGCTTGTTCAGTGGACAACGAGCACGCACGGTGTGCGCGGAGCTGGAGTGATCTGTATGACGTAGGTCCCTGTGTGCTCGATGAGGAGCACTCCTTTAGTAGTGTCCGACGTGAAAAGCCCTCCGAGGGAACCTAGGCTGACGCTGCCATACACACTCGTGTGGAGCACTTGATAGCTAACCCGTTCGTTGCCCTTCAGCACGAAATCGACTGCAGAGTACTCTGGCACTTCGGCAGGCACAATACAGCGCGAAGGCTGCCCTCGCATGACGTAAATACGGACAACAGGGTTAGGTCCGTTGGGAAGGCGCCGCACAAAGGCGGGGGTCGGGCTTGAGAGCACACCTGTCATGTCATCGAGGTTGGTGAATGGATCGGATGGCTCGGCGCCGTCCTCGCGAGCCACCCATGTGACCTGGACGTAGTGACCCCAGGCCGTAGGCGTTGCCATGCTGTAGGCCTCGCCCAGGCGGCTCAGCGGACTGGGATTCGTCAGCGGGAGCAAGAACCCCTCAGCGGATCTGGTAGCGAACTGGTCGGCGACCCTGAGCGCTGCGGCTTCGTCATTCAAGTTCACCAGGGCTTCCAGACCAATGTACTGCCCGTTGTCCGACAAGTATCCGGCCCGCAGGATCTGAGAGCAGCCAGCAGAGCAGCCAGCATTGTGCAGGACCCGCTGAAGCGGCACCCCCCAGACAGCCCCGGCACAGTTGGCGTCGTCACGCGCGGACCGCAAGGTGGCATACCGGAAATCTGAGTTGAACTGGAAAGATGTGTTGCTGGTACTTGGTGTAAATGCGTCGGCCAACGTAACCGGCTTGGGATCAAGCGTGCGCGCGTGCAACGGCACGAATCGTCCTGCGACACCAGCTGTACCGAGAGTGCTGGGCCGAGGCCGACCATGATTGCTCATGCCCACCCTCGTCCACGTCACACCGACAGATGTCCCGACCGTCCCACCCGAAGAAACCGTTGCGGAAGGCCCAGCTCCTCCGGGTTTGAACATACCCACATGTCCGTGCCCACCGCACGCATCAATAAGCACGGCCAAGCCCGCCACTACGATAGTGCCGAAAAGCTTTCCAGCCACCGCGTGCGGCGGGAAGAGCTGCACTCTGATTCATCCTCCGAATTATCTGAGCGGCGCTGGCTTTACAGGTCACTATCGCTTATCTCATCCTCGGAGCTGCCACGCATATACGCCCGGATAGTGATCACGGTATGCCGGTGCCGAGGACAACGAAGTGTAGACGAGGAGCGATCCGTCTGCAGTAAGGGACGCCGTCTGCGGAAATATGGCACTCAGCGACGGAGCAGCCTTCGTCGCGCCGTTCGAGTAGACCGCAAACCAATCCAGGCCGGGTGTTGGAAAAGTCCACACAGAATATACCAAGACGCTACCGCCATCGCTCAAGGCTACAGGAACGTCTTGAGCAGAGATATTATCATACCTAGCGACGATATCAGAAGGGCTAACTGCCGAGCCGTCGACTCTCTTGATAACCAGCCCAACGGTTGCATTTGCAGAACTGTATTGCATGGCAACGTGAGAGCCATCGCCAGAGATAACAGGGTCGTACAGACTGTCACCATTAGCCGCATTGGCCGGAAACATATTGCTGGAGCTGCCTGTCGTCGCATTGTAGAGAGAGACAGTACTGCCAAATCCGGAACCCGCCGGTCCAGAATAAGCAATGATATTGCCGTCGCTTGACATACTCGCGGAGCTGCCACATCCGCCACCTGAAGTGGTCGTGCACTTATCGATCTGTTGCGGTGCCCCACCCATGACCTGGCGGTACACGTGATATACTGAATTACCAAACGGACGAGCCTCGTAGACTGCAGCGCCATCATCGGCCAAGCCAATCAAAAGCATCGAATAGTTGGCTGGCGGACTAATTGACCAAGTGCTGTTCGTATTAAAATCATAGACGAGTTCACCATATCTAGTAGTATTAAAGGCGACTATAGAACCGTCCGGGCTCGACCCGACCGTATCGCCAGCCGGGCCATTTACCCAAATCGGATTCCCGTCCGGTCCGACCGACGCCAAGTCAGTTTTGTTTGGAGAGTGCAACGACTCGCGGACCACATAGTAAAGAGTGCTGGCGGGATTAAAGACCGAAACCGGAGCAAGAGGGCTTCGCGCTTCGACGAGGAAAAATACATAAACCCCGTTGGCCGAAACTGCCGCCCCGCCAATCCCCGCCGCTCCCGTTTTGTCGGGGAACAATCCATTGATGGCCACATTCTGCAAGGCACCCGTACCGGCTGTGACTCCGGGTAGTGATTCCAGCGGGAACACGGTCAACGGCTGTCCAGCAACCGCTGTACCATCGGCGCCAACGGCCATGACTGTGACTGAGTAGGCCACGCCAGGCGCGAGATTCGGCAAGTAAGCGTAGGTCTCTGGGTATGGTACGACGGTGGATTCGACGGAGTTGCCACCACCAGCTAGCGGGGAAACGACTGCTTGCGCAGTGACCTCATATGAGACAGGCGCTATTGAGCCCGATGGCGGTGCCACCCAAGATGCCAGTACCGCATTGACCAGGCCCCGAGTAGGAGCAGCCTGATCATCTTGCGGCGCTTCAACCACTGGACTAACCACCACACCAGCTCGCGCTGTCAGGCCGTTATAGTCGGCCTCGACGACTGCTGTGCCGTTCTGAACCGCACTGAAGTTCCCGGAGCTGTCGATTGTTCCGGCGGCCTGACCGGCGATCACTGTCCAGGTGACGCTCGTCGAGGAGACCTGGCCTGCCGGGGTCAGAGCGGTGAAGGTTGTTGTCTGGCTAGGCCCGATGTTAACTACGCTGGGAGTGAGCACTAGCCCCTGGAATGGCCCCTGGCTATTCCAGATGTCAAAGAGTTTCTGGTTGATGAGGTTGTCTCTGCTGAAGAGCGTAAAACCCCCGATACACATTAGAAACGGGCATTCCTGGAGGGCCGTGATGTCGATGCCCGCGCTCGCGCCGACGCTGATGTCCTGCCATGGGTTGGCCGAAGTGTCGACCGTGGCATCGACCCACGGCGTCAGCGTGAGCTGCGGACCGGCAACGTCCTCGATCTGCCAGCTGATGCCGAACTGGAGGCCAGCCTTTACGTCCATTGACCCGTAGAGGGCCGACTTGATTGTTAGGCCAGACCCGCTGTCTTGGTGTGTGCCCACACAGCCGTCCTCGCTGCTGTTCGGGATCACAATATTGATCGTGCATTGCGTACCGACCGTCTGCTCGTCAGAGGCCTCGAACGACACGCCGACGGAGCCGTTGGTGTTGAGCACCGCGTAGATCGTGAAAACGACACCCTGCGGGCCGAACGGCGTCGGCAAGGCTTCTGGATCCTTGATTGTTGTCAGAAGGAACTTCTTCTGTGCCGCGAGGTGAACACCAAGCTCGGCGTGCAGATCGGCAGCGACCGTGCCGCTCACGTTCAGTGAGGCGTCGGGGGACGACAGGGATCCCTTCAGATGCGGGGTGAGTGTGAGTGAGCCACTGATGTTTGCCATTGGACCTGACTGCACATTGGCGTCCTCACCCTGCGGACTGTTCCCGCTGAGCAGGTCGGTCTCTACCGACAATACGAGTGACCCGTTTGTCCACGAGATACCGGCGCCGTTAGGCGCGACGGGATTCGCTGACGGATGCGCACCTAGGGCGCCACCGCGGAATGTGGGCCGACTGAGTATTACCCCCGGGAGTCCGGATGTCGCCTGTAGGCTTGCGGCGTTGATAGGGACATCCAGGCTCTGATAATAAGAGCTGTACTCGTCCGCAAGGGTGGCTCGCGCAGTGCTCACCGCGACAAGGCCGCCCTGCGCCGTAACCCGTGTGACTCGTCCGAGGAAACCGTTCGGCACGGCGGTGACTTGAGGGATCTTGAGAAGGTCGCCGGACTTCAAACCGGTGACTTGAACCGGAGGCTGCTCGAAATAGAGCGTCCCCTCGGTACCCACTTGGCGCAGAGCCGCGACCGAGGCAGCCGTCAGCACCACCGGCGCTTGCTTCACCACCAAGTTCGGCGTAACGGGACTGGTCGCCGCACTCGCCCCACTCGTGCCCGTGCTATTGGTAGCTGTGACAGTAAAATTGTAGGCCGTGGTGCTGCTGAGCCCGGACATGGTGGCTGTACACAAGATCGGGGTACCTGTGCACGCACTAGCCGGAACGCTCTGGGTAGCCGCAGTCGTCCCGCCGGTGCTCGCGGTGATCGTGTAGGAGGTGATAGCGCTTGTGCCGGGGCTCTCCGGCGGTATCCATTCCAGTTGTGTTGACCCCGCACCGGTCGCGGTCGCCGTCAGATTGCCTGGCGCACCCGGGACGATGCTCGCTGCTGGTGTAACAGGTCTTGCATGGGCTGCTGGGCTCGTGCCCGCCGCGTTCGTAGCCGTTACCGAGATCGTGTAGGCGGTGCCGTTCGTCAGTCCGGTGACCGTCGCAACCGTCGTGTTCCCGGCAGTGGTGATCGACGCGACATCGGCAGGGCTTACCGATACCGTGTACCCGGTGATCGGCGAGCCGCCGTCCGGCGGCGCGAACCATGCCACCTGGATCTGCCCATTCTGCGGGACAGCCTGCACATCGGCGGGTGACATCGGCGCGACGGCCGGGCGAGGCGCCACAGCCACCGTTGCAGGCGAGGCAGGGCCACTTCCGCTGGCGTTCACCGCAGTGACGGCGAAGGTGTAGTCCGTGCCGTTCGCCAGACCGGTGACGACCGCGTCCGTCGCGGAGGCGGGCTCGTTCACTGTGGTCACCGTGGAGCCGTTCGAGTTCACGGTGATCACGTAGTTGGTCAGGTTGGCTGCGCCGGTGTCCGGTGGACTCCAGGACACATCGATTGCCGAATCGCGTGCCGTGACGTTGGTGATGACCGGCGTATCTGGTGCCCCGGGCGCCGTCGGCGTAACCGGCCCCGTGGAGGCCGAAGGGGGCGACGTCCCGTATGCGTTAGTGGCGGTGACGGTGAACCGGTACGCAGTCCCGTTGGTTAGGCCGGTCACTGTGACGGTCGTGGTGGTGCCGGTGACCGTTGACGTCGCCCCGCCAGGGACCGCTGTCACAGTGTAATTAGCGACCGCGCCGCCACCCGAGTTCGTGGGCGCCAGCCAGGTTACTGTTGCCGAGGCGTTGCCCGCAGTTGCCTGCGCGGTCATTGGTGGACCGGGAACGGGACCTGGAGTGACGGCGTTGGAGGCTGCCGATGCGGGTCCGGTTCCCGCTACGTCGGTGGCGGTCACGGTGAACGTGTAGGACGTCCCGTCGGTAAGGCCAGTGATCGTCGCCGCTGTCCAGGTACCTGCCACGGTCACGCTCTTGCCTCCAGGAGAGGCGGTGACCGTGTAGCCGCTGACCATACTTCCATAGGCAGACGGCGGCGCCCAGGTCACGGTCGCGGTGATGTCGCTTTCCGTGGCGGTTACGTTGGCTGGCGCACCAGGAAGACCCACCGGGGTCACTGGACCAGCACCGACGGATGGTGTCCCGGTGCCCATTGCGTTGGTAGCGGCCACGGTAAGGGCGTAAGCGGTGCCGTTGGTCAGCCCGGTTACGAGGGCGCTGGTCGCTGATGCGGCTGCGCTGTACGTGGTGCCGCCTGGCTGCACGGTGATTGTGTATCCGGTGATCGGCGAGCCGCCGTTGCTGGAGGGGGCAGCCCACGTCACGGTGATTTGCGCGTTTCCGGGGGCAACCGACGTGATCGTAGGTGCAGGCGGCGGTCCGGTCGGCGTCACCGCGGTGGACGCTGCCGAGGCGGGTCCGGTCCCCGCGGCGTTGGTGGCGGTCACGGTGAACGTATACGAGGTGCCATTGCTCAGGCCCGTCACTGTCGCTGATGTAGGCGTGACGGACGCGGTAGCTGTCGCGCCACCTGGCGACGCCGTCACCGTGTAGCCGGTGATCGGCGACCCGCCGTTGGAAGACGGCGCGGTCCACGACACGGACGCCTGGCTGTTTCCTGCCGTCGCGGTCACGCCCGTGGGCGCGCCAGGCACCGTGTTGGGCGTTACCGCGCTGGACGGTGCCGAGGCAGGCCCGGGGCCGCCAGCGGTGACGGCCGTGACGGTGAAGGTGTAAGACGTACCGTTGGTCAGGCTGGTTACCGTCGCCGAGGTGGCCGTGCCAGCCGCGCTGACCGTCGCACCGCCCGGCGAGACAGTCACCGTGTAGGACGTGATGGATCCTCCGCCCGTGGACGCGGGGGCTGTCCACGAGACTGTCGCCTGGGCGTTCCCGGCTGTTGCTGTTACGCCCGTGGGCGCGCCGGGCGGACCGGACGGCGTCACTGGGGTGGACGCTGTTGAGGCGGGTCCGGTTCCTGCCGCGTTGGTGGCGGTTACCGTGAAGGTGTAGGACGTGCCGTTGACCAGGCCCGCCACTGTGGCGCTGGTGGCGGTGCCTGTTGCCGTCGCGGTCTGGCCGCCGGGGGTGGCGGTTACCGTGTAGGACGTGATGGCCGATCCGCCGTTCGAAGGCGCCGTCCATGTCACTGTGGCCTGGGCATTGCCTGCTGACGCCACTACTCCGGTCGGTGCGCCGGGCGGTCCGACCGGGGTGACCGCTGCGGACGGGGCGGATGCGGCCGAGGTGCCAACGCCGTTGGTGGCCGTGACCGTGAACGTGTACGAGGTTCCATTGGTCAGCCCGGTGACCGTTGCCGAGGTGGCCGTCGCGGAGGCGGTGGCGGTTGCGCCGCCTGGGGCGGCCGTGACCGTGTAGCCGGTGATCGCCGATCCGCCGTTCGCCGACGGTGCCACCCAGCTGACGGCGGCCTGTGCGTTCCCTGCGGTCGCCATTACCGACGTGGGCGGGCCGGGTACCGTGGTCGCGGGCAGGGTCCACACCTGGTTGGTGCCGCCGCCGCAGTTCGCCAGGTCCAGCTGGGTGCCGTTCGTCGTCGAGGACCCGGGGTCGTCCAGGCAGCGGCTCGAATGCGGGTTGACCAGGTACCCGTCCGGGCCCGGCCGCCACAGCTGCCCCGACCCGGCGTTACAGGTGAACAGCTGGATCTTCGTCCCGGCCGCGGTCGCGGACCCGGTGATGTCCAGGCATTTGCCGAGCGCCCGCACCGTGCCGTCGGCCTCCAGCGTCCAGTGCTGCGCCGCCGTCGAGGCACAGGTATTGATGTCGACCACGTTGCCGTCGGCGGTGCCGCCGCCGGAATCATCCAGGCACTTGCCGGCCAGGCCCGAGGTCAGCGCGCCCGCGACCGGCAGGCCGTTGTAGGGCAGCCGCCACTCCTGCGCGGTCCCCGCGGCGCAGGCCACGAGGTTCAGCTGAGTGCCGTTCGTGGTCGACGCCGACGGGTCATCCAGGCACTTACCTGTCGCGGGGTTCTCAAGCTCGGCATTCGCCGCCGACTCCCAGACCTGATTCGCCCCACTGTTGCACGCCCACAGGTCGATCGTCGTGCCGGACGCGATGTCCAGGCACGAACCGGAGAACTGGATCGTCCCGTTAGCCTCCGCGGTCCACGTCTGCGTCGTGCCCGCGTTGCAGCCGTTGATGTCCACCTTGTTGCCGTTGGTGGTCACGCCGCTCGCGTCATCCAGGCATTTGCCCGGGACCCCCGAGGTGATCGCCCCGGTCACCGGCGCCCCGGTCAGCGCCAGTGGACCCGCCTTGCGAACCGATCCATTGGACGGGCGTCCCGCGTGAGTGGCGACGACCGTTCCCGGCCGGGTCAGTCGTAGTGGCGCCGCGCACGCCTGCGCGGTGGCGCCTGTGGTACTCGAGGCGGTCACGCAAACGACATAAACGGCTCCGGGCGCAAGATGGGTCAGCTCGGCAGAGGTTCCCGCCCGCGACACTGCGGCCTTTGCCACGCCCGGGGATGCCGTTACGGTATAGCCGGTCACATGCGCGCCATGCGGAGTGGCGGGCGTCCATGACACGCGCACCCCCGCAGACCCGTCCCGCTGCGCGAGCACCCGGCCTGGCGTGTCTGGCGTTCCAGCGGGGATCAACTGCCCGATCGCGGTCGGCCCGCTGCCAACCGCGTTCTGGGCAGTCACAGCGAACGTGTAAGCGATGTTGCCGCGAACGTGCGGAACAACGATCTTGGAAACGTTACCCGATACCCTGATGTGGCTGCCGCCTGGGGATACGGCGACGGTGTACGCGGACAGCGCCGCGCCGCCGTCGGCGGATGGGGCACGCCAGACGACTGTGGCCGAGCCATTCTTCACCGTCGCGGTCACAGTCGTTGGCGCGGCCGGGGTGGTGCGCGCGGTCAGGTAGCCGAACGCATCCAGCGACACCATTGCGGGAACGCTGGAGTAGTTGTGCACCGCCACGGCGCCGCCGGAAACTGTCGAGGACAGCCGGGAAAGCGTGAACCCGGTGCACGTTCCTGTCGATGCCTCGCACTCCGTGCCCGAAGGCGCAGCCGCCCCCAGACCCGCCAGACCCACTGACAGCGCCCGACCAGTGAAGCCCGTGTGGCCGGTGACAGGAGTGGCGGTAATGCCGATGGCGGCGGCCATCACTCCGGCCTGCGGCACGCCGCCGCTGCCTTCGACGGGCACGCTCACCGTCCCGCCAGCCGCCACCCGGACCGGCGTCGACGTCACCGGCGACGGAGTGACCGTCACCATGCCTCCGCCAGCCGCCGTCGGGGTCCGCGCCAGATATCCGACTAGGGTCGCCGAGACGACCGCCGGGCTCCCGGCGACGTTCCGCAGGCCGAAGCGGCCATCGCTGGCGTTCACGACCGCGAGGTCGGTCACTGTGGCGCCCGGCGTGTAGTCGGCTAGTGGCGCCCCTGTCGGTGCACCAGCGAGTACGGAGCGCAACTCCCCTACGCCGGACGCCCGCACGGTGACGTCCACCAGCAGGCCAACGGCATCCTTGGCCGGTACTCCGTGGCCGACCGCCGTCAGCCAAGCGGTCTGCCCGGCTCCCATCTGGCGACCGGAGGCCACCACCTGCGGTTCAGCCAGCGGCACGATCGCGCCGCCACCGACCGCCGAACCCTGTCCGGTTACGTAACCCTCCACGTCCAGGTGGACGGTGACCGGTGAGTGCCCCTGGTTGGAAACCAGCAGCGCCCCGGCCGCACCGACGCCGACCAAGGCGAACCCGTCGGTAGTCGCGCCTGGGTGGTAAGCGACGAGATGGGCCGACGGAGTCGGGGGAGCCCCAGGTGCGCGGACCGCTCCCGCGCTGAGTGCCCCGCCGACGCGCTGCGGAGCTGTCGGCGCAAAGGGTGCCACCAGCACCGTCCCATCCGGCGACGCGGCGGAACCAGGCTTCGCTGTTGTGGTCACCGATACGTGCACTGCCAATGCGGACACGCCCGCGGTTGGTATGCCGTCGCGGCCCGTCACACGTACCGGAACCGATGCTTGTCCCGCCACCGTCACGGGAGGAACGGCCTGACTCACCGGCGATACGAGCACGAACCGCTGGGGATCGTTACCGGGGTTCAGCGCCGTGACTGGTGTGTGCTGGCTGCTCTGGACCACGGTGCCCGACACCAGCAGGGTGACGGGCACCAGCACCGCCAGCCACCGAACCGAAGATCTTAATGCCCGCCGACGCCACCGAGACACACGCGTCTCCTGCCACCCGTATCGGCTCGCAGACCCCGGAACCCGCTCTCGTTCGCCCCGCGAGATAACAGGGGGATCGAACCACGTCCTCCCATCACAAGACAATCCCTATTATTAATGTTCTTAACGGATCATGACGTCGCCGCAGCTCAGGGTGATGGTCTCCGTAACGAAGTTGTCCGCATGACAGCGCCGCACGAGTGAGTCCACCCCCGTGCGGCGCTGGACAAGTGTTTCGCGAGAGAGCATCACGCCCTGTAGATCACGCGCCGCCGTTGATGCTCTGGATCTCCGCGACGTTGACCGGCTGGGCTTGGGTTGCGGCCTGCAGCTGGGCAGCACCAGGGACTGGGTTGGCCTGGCAGTCGGTGAAGGCCGGTGGCGGCGGGGGTGCCGTCGCATCGCCGGTGGGAGCCCAGCACGCTACCCAGCTGATGCTCGCCTGCATCGTGAACGCACCCGGCTGCCGGTACGTGACACCGCAGTCGATCATCTGGTTGGGTCCCGTATTCGACGCCTTCATCGGATCTGCCGACTCCGTCGAGCCGAAGTAGCCGCATCCCGTGGATGGCGGCGACCCGTAGACTGTGGCGGATGAGGTTCCGGGGTCGATGGTGAGCGAGCTGGCCTCTGCCCACACGGTTGCACTCGGCTGGCCCTGGATAGACGCGGTGACGGCTACATAGGGCCTACCGTCCGCCGCCTGATGGTAGCCCCCCACCGCCAGCGTGGCGTTGACGAACGTCGGCAGGTTCGTATAGTTCCGGTTGGCAGGGTTAAGCTGCAAAGCTCCCATGGCCGGGGTCGTCAGCTTCGCGAAAGCCAGCTGGGCTAGCGTTTCTGGCGGGAGATTTACAGCGGGCAGCGGCTGTCCAGGGACCACCCACGCATACGCTGGCAGTTGCAGGCACGCCTGCGCTCCCGCCGCTCCCGCCGCCGGGTTGATCGGCAGGTTGTACCATTCGCCCGCAGGCGCGGCAGCGCCTTGTTTCGCGAAGTCGACCGCCTGCTGCACAGATTGGTTGATCTGAAATGTCGTGGGCCATTTAGTCGGGTCAGTGCCCCACGTGGTGATGAGGTACTGGCTTCCGGCGAGAGTGTCGCCCAGCGGCACCCACAGGCAGGGCGGTGGCGCGATAGGGCCGACGGGATTCTGGCGCGAGCCACTCGACACGTCGCCATTGAACTTGACCATGCCTTCCAGCATGATCGTGCAGCTATCGCCGCTGGTGCAACCAACGCTTGGGCCGCCGTTGTCAGCGTTGGCGGGCACGGTGGTCACGACGGGGGTCAGCAGCCCGGCGGTGATCACGCTGGCCGCGACGATGAAGCGTTTCACGGCTTGCACTCCTTTGCCCGCGGATAGTAGATGTGCGGGAATTCCGAGACCTCTTGCCATTGGCCGTCAATGCTCTTCCCTAGCACGTCTGTATAGCGAAAGTAGTGCTGATCGAGTGGTGTATTGTCCGGTATGACTTTCCCGGTGCGCAGGTTCGTGTTGGACGACTGCGCATTGTCGAAGCAGGCGGACACATCGATCTCGCTCCGGACGTTCGGGTCCGGTATGGCGGTCATGTGAGAGAAGCGGATGGTACCGATAAATGACTCGGTAGTCACGCCGGGTGCGGCGAGGGCCGAGGTCAGCTCTGGCTGCATCGTCGTGCTCGCATATGAGGTCCAGCGCTGATCCTTACCTCCGGTGTATTCCGCGTAAAGGTAGGCGAGCTGGTAATCCTTGTCCGTGAGCACCGCCTGAGCCTGGCCAGGATCTGCCGGCATCCAGTTCGTCATGTCGATGTGGGCGTTCGAGCCGAAGGGGGGCATGGCCAGCGAGCCCGGACCTGACCCGGACGCCGACGGGACCGCCGTGGACCCGCCTCCCTGAGGGGTGAAGGTCTGCGCCTTCGTGCTGCCACAGGCAGCGAGGGCGGCAAAGCCCAAAGCGGCAAGGGCAACCATGCCGCCTCGTCTCCCCATGACGCCTCCCGTGGCCCGGCAGCACCGAACGCTCCGTCTCCCAGGAGCACAGACAATCTACCGAACCCGGCCTTGAACCGGACCTGTTGTTATATAAACGAAGTGTTACGGCGGGACGGGCCGAGGTCACACTGCGTGCATGATGTCAGGCCCGCCCCGCATGTCGTCGTGTCAGGCGCCACCATTGACGCTCTGGATTTCAGCTACCGGAACGGCTTGCTGGAATGGCTGCTGAGAGCGCAACGCCTGTGTCCCCGCAGGGAGCAGTCCCCCATCCGGTGCTCCAGGAACGAACCCGCCTTCGTACGCGGTGGGGGTCCATGACTGGGTTACTGAGAGCGTTGAGCCACTGGAGGGCTGCTGGTACACGACACCGCAGTCCGGAGTCGTTCCGGCGCCGTAGGATGTCACGTTCTTGACGATCGACCCTGTTGGCCCGCAGCCATTGGTGTACGGGGTCCCTCCTGGTGCGCTGATGTTGAGGCCGTTCGGCGCGGGCGCAGGCGTGGCAGCGACGGTCACCGGCCCCGGTACGCCCCCGTCGACAGTGACCGTGACGTAGAGTTCATTATTGATCGCACCGGCTGGCGGAGTAACCGTTAGGAACGTCGGCAGGTTGACGTAGCTCTTCGCCGCCGGGTTGAGCGTGACGTTCGGGGTTGGCACCTGGAATGCGGCGTATGCCATCTCGGCAAGGTCTCCCGCCGTGATGCCAGGCGGCGGTGGCGGCGCACCGCCCGGTGGAACGAAAACGTAGTAGTTCTGGTCGTTGGCTCCAGCCTCATGTTGGATACAGCTTAGCTCGGCATTCGAAACCAACGGCGGGCCGGTCACGATGTACCACTCGCCCGGTAGGCTTTTATCCTTGATGATCTCCGACTGCATCGCAGCGAAAAAAGTGGCCGCGTTATCCTGGGCACCCGCAGGACTTTGAAGTTGCTGCTCCATGAAGGCGTACATCTGGGCCCCGTTCATATTGGCATCCGCGTACCAGCAGGCCGGGGGCTGTATGTTCATGCCTGCGAGCGATGTATCCGAGGGGGGTGCTCCGCTGGGATCCCCGGAACCGCCGAAGTGGATGGAATGCCACAGTTGCCCATAGCAGCCGGTGCCGTCGCAGCCAGCTGGCGGCGGCGGGCTGGAACCGGCCCAGGCCGTCCCGGTAGCAAGCCCGCTGGCAACCAGCCCACCAAGGACTAGGGCCGTGAAGGTAACGCGACGGCGGATCATGGCTTGCACTCCTTCGCCGTGCCGTTCGGGTAGAAAGTAACTGATATGGCAACGAGCTTCCACGGCCCGCCCTTTTCCGGCAGGTACGAGTCACTCTGCAGGAAGTAATGGTGATCGGGCGGCGTCGTATGGTCGGGTATCACCTGCCCGGTGCTCGCGCTGGTGCTCGAGAGCTGGGTATTGTCCCCGCAGAAGCTCACCATCAAGTTGGTCGAGGCCCCGGGAACTGGCGCGACGGTCGTATTGAAGATGCGCAGTTTCCCGCTGATGCGCTCGTGCGCGACCGCGTTCTGCGCCATGGCTGACTGCACGGAGAGCAGCACAGTTTGAGACCCGATATAGGGAGCGAAGCGCTGGTCTTTACCCTCTGAGTAGAGTCCGTAATAGTAGGCGAGCTGGAAGTCCTCGTCGGTTATGACGGCCGCTGCCTGCTTCGGATCTGAGGGCAGCGGGGTCTCGAAGGTGATGTGGACGTTGGACGGGAAAGGGAAGCTGGCCAGCGTGGGTGCCGGGGAACTGGACGGGGCGGCGGGCGCGGATCCGGCAGGGTGGAACTGGCCTGCGGTGGTGGTGCCGCAGGCGGCTGCCGCTAGCGCGGTGGCCGTCACCGCGGTGGCCGCCATCAGGCCGGTCCGCATCCTTCGCCGCTTCATCCGTCTGCCCTGCCACCTAACGCCTGGAAGTCCAGTGTGGTCCGGTTAGCGACAAGCGCCTAGAAAGTAGCGGACGCGACAAATGATCGCAATCGACGTTACCAAGCTGGTACGGTGCACAGCCCCACGGTCCACGCGAGCTTTTCCTCACACCACGGTGAACGCCGCGGGGCCGCATGCTGTCACCCCGCTCCCGTTAGGCATCCATAGCGAGGTCATGCTACTGAAGAGCGCCAGGATGGCAGCAGCTCGTCGATCAGCGACTCGGTCTCCGGCGCCATCCTCGGCAGCACCTCGTCGAGGGCGACCCGCGCCGAAAGCTCGCCGACCACGGCGCGCAGCACATGCTGCTGACCGGTCGCGGCAGCCCCGCGGAGCAGGTCACGCCAGAGCAGCTCGTCATTGAACGCAAGCCGCAGCCCCGCCCTGGCCGCATCCATCGCGCCCTGTGCATCACCCGCGGCGAGCCGCAACTCCGACAGCCGGTGCGCGGAATCGGCGACCCGCGCGGTGACCTCGTACTCCAGGTCGTCGGTGGCGAGCCATGCGTAGCGACCCGCATCACGCCCGTCGAGCAGCTGGCCGCGGACCAGGTCCAGCGCCCGCGCCAGGTACGCGGCCTCGTCCTGCCCGGCTTCCCTCGCGTGCGCCGCGTGCGCCGCGAGCGCGCGGAACACCTGCCAGTCGACCCTGACCTGCGCGCCGAGCCGCATCCGCCCGCTGGCATCCGTCGCCAGGCTCGGCCGGCCGAGATCGTCGGCGCCTAGCCACTCCTGCACCCTGGACAGGGTGGCGTTCCGCACTTCCGTGGTGACGCCGCGCGGCCAGATCGCGCCGGTGAGCACGTTCGGGTGCACGCCGTCGGGGTGCGCGGCCAGGTAAACGACAAGCTCGGTGGCCAGGGCCACCCGGTCCGGCTCGATCACCCCGGGCGCGTGCACGGCCACCTGCCCGAGCAGCGAGATCTCGACCGGCATCTTCGAGCCGGGGATCAGCTGCGCCGCCGGGGCCGCGTCCGTCACCGGAGCCGCCATCACCACCCCGCTGGGCTGCGTCGCCACGCGGAACAGCTCCACGAGGGCCGCATACTGCTGCGGGGGAAGCAGCTGCGCGTGCAAGTCGAAGCCGAGCACCCCCGCCTTCAGCCGCCCCTGCTCCGTGACGTCCCACGTCCAGGTCGCCCCCTGCACGTCGCCCGCGACCACGTAGCCCGCCGCCATCCGGTGCCGCGTGCGGGCCAGCGCGAGAAGCCGCTCCCGCTGCTGCGGGGTAGGCGGCACCGCCATGATCAGGTAGTGCGGCGCCCACGCATCAGGCTGGCTGCCCTGGGAGCGGCCGGTCAGCACGGATTCGGCGCCGGAGGACGCGAGCGCGTGCTCCACCTCGGCCGCGCGCGCCTCAAGCGCGGGCAGCGCCTCCTCCAGAGTCTCCGCGGCGGTGACCCGGTCCGGGGCGAGCATCGTCAGCTCCCTGCCGAACCCGACCAGCGTGATGCGCATCCGGTCCGACCAGCGGTTGGTCGCGAGCTCGGCGGCCAGCGCCGCCAGCGCCGCCTGCACGATGCGGTGCGGCCCGCGGACTGCGATCAGGCCGTGCGCGACCTCGAGGTCGACGAGGATCCGCCCCGTCTCGTTCGTGCCGATCGAGACGAGCCCTGGATACGGCGCGAGCGCCGCGCCCGCCTGGTCCGGGTCGAGCCTGGCGACCGCAGCGAGCGGCAGCCGCCATACCTGGCCGTTGTCGACGGCCGTCCACGGCGGGGGCGGGCTTGAATCGGACGGCGCGATCCACAGGTCGAGGTTGGCCTGCCCGAGGTGGGCGGCGAACACGGTCGGCGGGGTCTTCCCCTGCGCGGCGAGCGCCTGCGACAGCGAGCGGAGCCCGGTGTCGAGCAGCCGCACCGACGGCTCATGCGCGCCGAGCCGCAAGGCGGCCTCGGCCGCCGCGGCCTCCCCCTCCGGCCGCACCACGCGCCGCCCGAACGCCCGCCGCCACAGCTGCTCGCGACGCCGCCGCCCGAGCGCGGCAAGCACGCCAGCGGCAAGCAGCGACGCCGCGGAAAGCTCGTACGGGAACACGGGGCCGCCAGTCCCCTGCTGGCCGGGAGCAGCCAGTGGCGTTCCAGGATTAGGCCGAACGGGAGCGCCTGGACCCCCTCCCGTCCCGCCTCCTCCCCCGCCCGCGGGGGCACCGAGGCCGACACCGGCGACGCCCGCCTGCGCCCCGGCTCCCGCCTGGTGTCCGTGACCGGCGTGCTGACCGCCCTGGCTCATGGTGCCCGCCGAGCCTGCCTGCCCGGGGGTCACAGAGGTCGTCTTGGGCGTGACGATCTCGATGCCGGGCCCGTACGCGTCGCGGGGCATGTGCAGGATCCAGCCGGGCCGGATCAGGCTGGCGATCGTGAGCTTGGAACCGTCCGGCTGGATCTTGTCCTTGTTCAGCTCGAAGATCTCGTTGTAGCGCCGCCCGTCACCGAGATGGTTCTGCGCGACCTCCCAGAGACTCTCGTGGAAGCGGCCGACCGGCGGCTTGACCACGTAGACCTTGTCGACATTGGGACCCTGGGCGACCGTCGGCTGAGCGATCTGCTGGGGTAGCTGCGTGCTGTAGATGGGCTGCTGGCCCTGGGCCGAGGTGCCGGGCCTTGCCCCCGCGGAGATGGTGTGCTGCGGCCGCGGCGGCCCGTGGTGCGACATCGCGGGCGACAGGGCGGCCGTCGCGGTGAACAGCAGCAGCGCCGCCGTGACGAGCCGGTGCGCGACCGACTGCGTGCCGCCCGACAGCGGAACGCGGGCCGGCACCCCGACGTTGCTGACCGCCGCCTTGATCTCGACGAGCACGCAGAACACCAGCTGCAGCCAGGCAAGCCAGACGATCACAGAGAGGATCTTGAGGATGCTCAGGATGTCGAGCTGGTGAGTGAGCAGGGACAGCGTCGGCTTGGCGTGCGGGATCGGCAGGCCGAGGACGGTGATCAGCCCGATCGGCACGCCCACGGTCAGCGCGATGAGAGCGGCGATGGCCACCATCCCGGCGAGCACATCACCGAACGACCGGCGCTGTATCCGCACCGGCTGCCTACGCCCTGGAATCGGCGGCGCCATCAGCAAGGCCCTCCCACATTGACCCCGCACTCCAGGACCGCGGTCCCGGTGGCGGGCACCTGGTAGCTACCGAAGATCCCGATGGGAATCACCGGGCTCGTAGTAACGACAACCTTGACCGTGACCCACTGAGTCGCAACGCCGCCGTTGGGCACGGCTGGGGGGGTCGCGCACATCGCTCCCCCGTCCGCGGGGCACACGGCGCATCCGCCCGCCGGGATGGTGGCACTCACCCCGACGCCTGCCGCATACGTCGCGACGAGATTCGCGGCCGGGCCCGGGCTGGCGCAGGCGCCCGCCGCGATGACGACATTCCCGCCGGGACTGCGCAGCGCCCCGATGTCGATGTCATTCGCGGCAGCACGCGCGGCCTGCTCTGCCACGTCCGCGGCACGCTCCTTCGCATTCATCAGCTGCCCGCCATCCACGACAAGCGTCAGCAGAACGATAGTGGAGAACGTAAAGATTATGACCCACAGGGAAACCGATCCCCTGTCACCGTGATGTGAGCGCGATCCGCGGCGCGCGCACCGCACGGGACGCGTCATGTTCAGCATCCGGCACTCCTGCACACGAAGGTGTCGAGCGGTGCGGCCGCGTCCGCCTTGAACGCATGGGCCGACGGGAAGCCAATGAGCCCGAACGCGCTCAGGCTGACGGTGCACGTGACGGTCACCCGGACTTCCTGGGCAGCGACGAACCCGCCGTCATCCTCTGCCAGCGCCTGGGGCGGCTGGCCGGCTGCGTAGGGCACGATCGTGAGCGCAGGCGCGCCGCCCTGGCATACGTTCTTGAGGTCATTCTGCGCCGCTGCCAGCGCCTGCGACTGCGCGTCCCCGTATGTGCGGGCGACGGAAGCGGCCCGCGCGGCGTCGCGAGCCGCCGTGCCGACCTGGCCGTTGGCGTTGATCCACTGACCGCCTCCCGACACCAGGAGCAGCAGCAACGCGAAGGCCGGCACGATCACGACGAACTCGACGGCCATCGATCCCCGCTCCGCCAGTGTCCGCGGCCGACGGGCAGGTCTCCGCACCGACAATGCTCTCATCAGCACTGCGCTCTCATCAGCACTGCCCGGCTCCGCCGGCTGGCCGGAAACATTCCACGGGTCCGCCCGCGGTCGCCGAGATGGGCAAGGGGAAGATCCCGTTCATCTTTCCCGTCACCGTCACGGACACGGTGTTCGTAGCCTGGTCCAGGATGGGCGCGGGGACCTGGACGTTGTTGAGCACACTAGTGTCGAGACCGGCGAAATACCTGGTCGCCGCGTTCTGCGCATCTGCCTGCCAGGCTACGTTGATACGCTCCTCTTCGCGTGCCACCCGCGCCCCTTCCTGGGCTGCGGCAAGCGCCGCGTGGCGTGCATCGAACCAGAGCGCGAACTGGATGATGAGCAGGCTGAAGATGAGCAGCGCCGGTGCCAGGATGGCAAGCTCGACCGCACTCGAGCCGCGGTCTCTGGCCGTTATGTGGCGTGCTCTAGCCAGCCAACGGCCGATCCGGGCTGTCCCAGCCAGTCTCACGGAGACGGCACGACTGTGCCCGTGATACCAGTGCTTTGCTTTGTTGCGAAATTCACGATGACGAGCAGGATCGCGGCAGCAAGCCCGACGAGTACGGCGGTGATGATGGCAAGCTCGATCGCCGACGCACCCCTGTCTTGATCGCCGATCGCCCTGCGTAGCCTCTCGGCGCGCATTCCAACGAGGGCCTTGAGGTACACAGTTACGGGATTCCTCAGCGGATTGAAGCTGTTCATGCTGCTCCTTTACTGGAGTTTTCTCTTGAGGCGTGTCCGGATGGTTCTCTCAGGCGTGAAGGAGGGTCTGTACTGCCGGGTACATCAGGAAGACAAGGAACGCCGCGCAGAGCACCATCTGCGCGACGAGCATGGACTGCGATCGCTCACCCGCCTGGCCCTGCAGGTCCGCGAGCTCGCGCCGCCGCAGGCTCGCGGCACGCGTTGACAGCGACTCGCGGACCTTGGCGCCGTCCTCGGCGACCAGGCTGAGCGCCGCGGCGAGATCCCGCAGCTCGTCGACCCTGACCTCTTCACCAAGAGCACCAAGCGCCTGCCATGGCGTCTGTCCGGTGATCCTTGCGTTGGCGAGCGCGTCCTTGATCCGCCAGAACGCCCAGCCCTCACCGATCTCGCTGGCCGCCATCAGCGCCTCGGGCACGCCGCGCCCGCCGGACAGGTTCATCGCGACGAGATCGAGGAACGCGCCAATCGCGTGCCGGAAGTCGCGCCGCACTTTGTCCACCTTCTGCCTGAGCTCGAGATCGGGCAGGAGGAAGAAGATGGCGCCGAACACCAGGCCGACCCACACCGGGATGACGAACGACATGTGAACGCCCCCGAAAGACAGCCCGACCAGAACTATCGGAGCGAAAAGCAGACCAAAGATGCCCAGCAGCACCTTCGTCGCCAGGTAGTTCTCGAATGACTTGCCGACAAGCGAGAGGTTCGCCCGCAGCGACGGGAACTGCCAGCCCTGCTCGGCGCAGAACTTCGCGAGCGCGACGCCCAGCCGACGGCTGAGTTCGCTCTCCTTCCCCCGTGTGATGCTGGACGAGGGCCTGGCGAAGGCAGGGCGGGCGGCGTCGAACGCGGCGAGCTGCCTGGCGAGGCTCGTCTTCTGCGGGATCAGCGCGAACACGAAGAGGAAAAGCCCGATGCCGACGACTCCCCCTACGATCAGCGCCCCGGTCATGCCGCACCTCCCTTCCACGCGGCAACGGTCTCCGGCGCTTCGGCCGGCATGACCGGCGCCCCCGCCGTGAGCAGCCGCTGCGGCAGCTCGAATGTCGCGAGCCTGCGCAGCCACAGGATGCCCCCGGCATACATGGCGGCCACCACCACAAGCACGAGCTGTCCGAAGAATCCGTCATAAGGGGCAAGGAAGGTGTGGTCGAGAATCGCGAGGCCCAGTGCCATGCCGACCGAGACCGCGATCACTATCTGTACGCTGCGCCGGGTAGACCTGCGCTCCGCGCTGACCTTGCGCCGCATGTCCAGCTCCTCGCGCACCGAGCTGGACAGCGAGCCGAGCAGGTCGCGCAACCCGGGGCCGCGGAGCCGGGCGTTGATGATCAATGAAGCGATGATCAGGTCAGCGCCGGGATCATCCAGGTCATCAGCGAACCTGCGCAGGGCATCCGCCATCGGCATACGAGTGTGCATCCGGTCCACCAGACGGGCCAGCGGCTCCTGTAGCGAAGGCGCGGCGATGCGCAGCGAGGACGGAATGGCCTGCTCCAGGCCGACAGCACCGGCGATGGTGTCGCGCAGTGATTCCGTCCAGGTGGCCAGGCCCTCCAGCCGGGCCATCGCCCGGCGTTCCCCGGCGGCCCCGCCGAGCCCCCGCCAGCTAAACGCGAGGATGGCAACACCCACACCCGCGACGACCCAGCGGGTGGCGGCGAGCGCCGCGACGCCGGCCACGATCGCGATGACACCCCTGAGGCCGATCAGGGCACGAAGCTGTTGCTGCAGCCAGTCGGGGCGCTGGCCCGGCGCCCTGGCGGGAAGCCCGCGCAGCGACACGACGAGCAAGAACAGCCCTCCGCCGCCGATGGCACCGACGAGGACCGCAAGCAGCGGATTTGCTATCGAAGAAGCGTTCATCACCACGCCCCCCTGGCTGGCTCGTAGCCGTGCTGGGCAAGCTCGTCCAGGCATGAGATAGGGGCATGCGGCACCGCGCGGCCGTCTGGCCCGGGCGTGAATACCTCGCTCGAAAGCACTCGCCCGTCCACGCCGGTCACTTCCCTGATGCTGTTCACGAACCTGCGGAGCCTGCCGCCGCGCGAGTACTCATTCCGCTTCTCGATGAAAACCACGAAATCGATCGCTCCGGCGATCAGCATGTGCGTCGCCTCCACCGGAAGCCGTTCGGACGCCTGGATGGCGTATGTGGAAATGCGGTTGAACACCTCGAGCGAGGAGTTCGAGTGGATCGTGGAGAGCGAGCCGTCGTTGCCCTGGGTCATCGCATTGAGCATTGTGACGATCTCGTCGCCGAGCACCTCACCGACGATGACCCGGCTCGGGTTCATTCGCAGCGAACGGCGGACCAGCTCGGCCATCGCGATCGCGCCGTGACCCTCCATGTTGGGCAGGCGCTCTTCGAACGCCACAACGTTCGGGTGCAGCTCGGGGAAGTGGTCGAGGCCGAGTTCCAGCGCACGCTCCACCGTAATGAGCCGCTCGTTCGCCGGAATCTGGTTGGCAATGGCCCGGAGCAGCGTTGTCTTCCCCGCGTTCGTGGCCCCGGCGATCATGATGTTCTTCCGCGCCACCACGGCGGCGGCGAGGAACGCACCCACGTCGGGCGAGATCGTGCCATTGCCGACAAGATCGGCGAGGAATACCTTGCCGAGCCTGGCACGCCGGATCGATATCGCGGGCCGCAGCGTCACATCCATCACGGCCGACAACCGCGACCCGTCCGGCAGCCGGATGTCCAGCTGCGGGTTGGCACTGTCGAACGGCCGGCTGGACAGGCCCGAATAGGCGGCGAGGATCTGGATGAGGTCAATCAGCTCCTCGTCGCTTTCCGCGACGGGCTCGCCCAGCACCTCGCGACCGTCGGCATAGCCGAGGAATACGTGGTCACAGCCGTTGATATCAATGTTCTCGACGTTCTGGTCCTCCAGCAGCGGCTGGAGCCGCCCGACGCCAAAGAGCGCCGCGTGGATCGCGGCCGCGAGTTCTTCCTCCTCCTGGGCATTGGGCGGGAGTCTTCCTGCGGTGATCTCGCCCCGAGCGTGATCCTCGAGAACCTGAGCGACGAGGGCTCGGGCGAACTGCCGCTCGTCCTCGCCGGACATGGGCGGTATCCCCGAGGCGGCATCGAGTCGCCGTTGCTCGGCTAGCCGGTCACCGACGTCTCCGCGCAGCCGCTTGACGACACCATGGTCCACCGTGCGTCACCCTCCTCTCGGTCCGCGTGGCGGCGGAGACGGCGTTGCCGGAGGTGCGGGAAGCGGCGCAGGAAGGGGTCTCGGCTGGGCTTTGCGCTCCGCGTCCGGCCGATCCGGGTCGGTCGCGGGCGCGACGGGCGGTCCGGCGTGCCGCCCCCGCAACGGCTGCCCGTCCGGCGGCCGGGGCGGCCTTGGGGGGCTCCCTGCCTGGGTGCCGTTCGGCTGAGCCGACGGGCGCGGCTGTCCAGGTGTCGTCGCCGGAGGCTGGACCTGAGGGGAAGGCGTTGCCGGGTATCGAGTCGAGACCTGGGCCGACCGAGCTGGAGGCTGCGACTGCGACTGCCGGAGTTCTCGTGCTCCCGGGGATCCCTCCTGCTGGCCAGGCCGGGGCGGGCTCTGCGGATAGGCCGCATCAGGCCGGTCCTGTGCCGGACGTGCGACAGCCGCCTGACCATGCGTCCCTTGAACCTGCGCGGCACCGGCAGGGAAGACAGGCAGCCCTGCGGCGATATGCGAGGCGATGCCGCGTGCGGTCCGGATCAGCATGGACTTGTCGAGCTTGCCGCCCCACTCGCCGCGAAGTTGCTCGGCGCTCCTGGGCTCGTGGGCCAGGCCGCCGATGATGCGGGCCGGGGCCTTGCTCTGCCCGAGCGCGTGCGCCACCTCCGCGATGGCGGTCTTGAAATGCCTGTAGTCCGCGACCACGACGACGTCAACGCGAGTACCGGGCCGACCGCGCTTCTGCAGGGCGTCCGCCACGACGTTGACCCGGTCGCGCAGCCGGATTACGTCGCCGAGGTTAGCCCGGGTGATCAGCACGATCGACGTGGCCTGGGCAAGCATGTCGTAGTGCGGCCCGTCCACTCCGAGCCGACCGCAGTCGACGATCACATCGGCCTGCGGGATCCCGGCGAGCACTCTCCCTACCGATCCCCAGAGCAGTTGCAGGCCGACGGCCTGCTCCGCGGAGGTCACCCCGACCAGGACATCCAGGCCCCCGTGCAGCTTTTGCGCGTGCTCCCACATCTGATGTGGCTGGAGGCCGCGGCGCGCGGCGACCGCCAGGCTGAGCAGCCCGCGCCGCGGGTCGAGGCGACTGCCGTCGGCCGCGGGCAGCCAGTAGACCAGGTCGCCACCCGCCGGATCGCACTCGGCGAGCAGGACAGGCCGGGGCCACACGGCGGCCAGCGCCACGGCGGTCGTGGTGACCCCTGGCGCTCCTTTGTCGGCAGCGACCGCGATCAGTGCCATCGATCAGCCAGCCCCGCTACCCGCCGACCCGGACGGCAACTGGGCGATCGCCACGTTGCCAGCGGAGGAGCTGCACACGAGGCTACCGGCGTGGGCCTGATCGACCGCGACCATGACCTCGGAGGTTCCGCCGGACGAAGAGGATGCGGTGACCCTGGTGATCACCGCGTCATCGACCAGGGCGGTACCCGCCTGGACGTTAGGACATCCGCCGCCCCCAGTTGCTGAGCCGCCGCTAGAACCGCCAACCGAGTAAATCACGACATGATCGCCGGTCTGCAGCCCGAACGGCATGCGACCAGCGCTGAGCGAGAGGCCGACGATGTACTTGCCTACGGTCAGGTTGTTGGCCGCCACCGTCATCTGGGGGGTCAGCAATGTCCCGGCTGGAATCGTGGTGCCGGCAAAGGTCCGCGCGACCTGACCCGCCTCGTTCCACGCCACGTAGTTCACGCCTGTGCCAGACGCGACCTGCACCTCCTGCATGGCGCTCAGCGGGATCTGCTGGCCCGCGGACACCTGCTGTGAGATCTCGATCGCCGCCACCCGCTTGCCGGTCTTGATGACCAGCAGGCCAGCGGCCGCGGCACCGCCGACGATCAGCAGCACGGCAAGCGCCGCTAGCGCAGGCTTGCGCTCGCGTGGTGCACTGGGCAGGCGCCGTCCCGCCGGAGCGGTTGGCTCAGGCCACATCCCCGGCTGCTCGATTCCGGGCGCCCCGCCGCGGGGGATTGTGCCTCGGTCGCTAGACATCGGATCGGTGTCTCCCCTGCTTACGGCGCCCTCGTCGGGAGGCCGCAGACGTCGGCCGACAGTTTTGTGGCTATGCGAATGTATCCCGCCACGCGTGCTTTGCGCACCGTTGTGACCAACCTGCGGCCAAGACAGCGCGTAACCATGTCCTCGCCACGGCATTGCGGCTGGACATCGCATGTTTATTGTGCATATAGACAACCATGATCGCCATCCGGTAGGGACTGGGCATAGGCCCCCGCAGATGATCACAATAGCCCGATGACCAGCGCAGATCCGCATTCGGCCGTTCCCGGCGGCGCCGGCGGGCGCCTGCCGCGCCGGTGAGCTGGCGAGACCTCGCCTGCACGGCAAGCCTAATTAACAATCTGTTACAGCTCGCGTGCACGATCTTGCTACCTGCGGTAGCATGTTCGCATGAGTGCCCTAGCCTATGAGCTTGAGGAGCCGGACCCCGGCCCGCTCGGCCCGGAGCAGCAGGAGACGATCAGCGTCCTGGAGGCCGCGCTGAGGAAGGCGCTCGAGACGGTGCCCCGCGGCCAGGTGCTGCGGCGGGTAGCCGCCGGGATCTCGGTGAGCGCCGTGGCGCGGGAGAGCGCGCGCCTGCTCGAGGGGAAGGTCGACAAGGTAAGCGTGTCCATGCCGGTGGAGCTGATCGAGACCGTCCGCGCACGGACCGGCAAGGGCGGCTTCAGCCGCTACGTCACTGAGGCCGTCCGCCACCAGGTCAAGCTGGACCTTCTCGACGATCTCCTGGCCGAGCTGGAAACCGAGTACGGACCGGTACCAGAGGAACTACTGGAAAAGGCGAGGCGTGAATGGCCAGATCACCCAGACAACGCGGCGGGGTAGCCGGCACCCTGGTCCTCGATGCAGAGGGCCTGGTCAGGCTGGCCAAGGGCGACCCTGCCGCTTACTCCCGTGTCAAGGTGGTCCGCGAGCGGGAAGGCAATGTCGTCACGGCGGCCTCAACGCTCACCGAGGTCCTGCGCGGCGGTTCCGCGGACGCTCTGATTCACCGCGCGCTCGCAAGGGTCACCGTGATCCCGCTGGGCAGGGAGCAGGGCAGGGCCGCAGGAGAACTGCTCGGCCGCACCGGGCTGTCCGGCCACACGTGCGCCCTTGACGCGCTGCTAGCCGTGGTCGCCCTCGCCCAGCCGCGCCCCGTAGTCCTCCTCACCAGCGACCCCGCCGACCTGACCCGCCTAACCGAAGAACCAGCCCGCCCCAAGCCCGAGCAAATTGCCGTCATCCCCATCTGATCGCTGGTCGCCGAAGGCGGCGATGATCTCCAGGCGCCCGCCGAGAGCTTCAACATGGGCGGCCGATGGTCCGTGCCGTCGCGTAGCCGTTCGAAGATCATCGAGCACTGGGAGCTAGGAAGCGTGACAAGCTGCTAGGAAGGGCAACAATTGGCTTACGGGGGGTGCTTTGGGTGAAGAACGGCTTGCGGGGCGGATCGGGTGGTGCGATCCTTCCCTGGGAAAAGTAGTACTACCGGAGAGGGTAGGCACGGGGGTGAGGCGCCTGAGGCACCGCCCGCCGTCAGCGGTCTGCGCGGGCGGTCGCGGTCGATCTGGGCCCGCACACCAGTCCACGTTCCCGTTCGAGGCCATCTGCGTGGCCATGGAGGCATCTGCCCGCGAGCGGGGTCACGCGAAGCAGGGTCATACACGGCAGAAAGGAACCGGACAGTGGCGAACGTCAATGTCACCTATGGCGAGATGGAGAGCGCCGCCAAGCAGCTCCAGGCGGGCGAGGCTACGATCCAGGGTGACCTCAACAACCTCAAGAAGCTAATCGACAACCTGGTGGCCAGCGGGTACGTCACTGACGTCTCGAGCAAGCAGTTCGAGACGTCCTACACCCAGTTCAACACCGGCGCCACCAAGATGATCCAGGGCCTGAACGGCATGGGCCAGTACCTCACCGCCGCCGCCAAGGCGTTCGGCGAGACGGACACCCAGCTGGCGAAGGCGCTCCACCACTGACTCCTGCGCCGAGGCGCAAGCATCAGGCATAGAGCATCACAGGAGGGGCCTGCCGGTCGGCAGGCCCCTCCTGTGATCGTGCGCCCTTCCTTACGTGTGGGGCCCGGGCAGCTGGAATACCACACTAGGTTCTGACTATAATTCGGACTATGGAGACGTTGCCGTTGGCCGACGTGAAGGCCCGCCTGTCGGAGCTGGTCTCCCAGGTGGAGAAGCAGCACGACCAGATCACCGTGACCCGCAACGGCCGCCCGGCCGCTGTGGTGGTGTCGATCGAGGAGTGGGAGAGCCTGCAGGAGACTCTGGAGGTGCTGTCGGATCCGGGCGCGGTCGAGGCCATCGCCGAGGCCCGTGAGCAGGTCGCCCGGGGTGACGTCTATACCACCGAGGAGGTCCTCGCCGACCTTGCCAAGCGGCAGGCCCGCAGCGCGTGAGTGATCAGCCGCCCGGGCCGCCCAGGTCCGCGGAGCCGTATGAGGTGCGCTGGTCGGCTGCGGCCAGGCGTGCGCTTGCTGAGCAGTTGCCCGAGACTGTTGCGACCGCTGTGGTGGAACTCGTGCTCGGTGCGCTGCGCCATGAGCCCCGCCGGGTCGGCAAGCCACTGCGTGAGCAGTTCGCCGGCCAATGGTCGGCCCGCCGCGCGACCTACCGGGTCATCTACAGCATCGACGAGGACAAGCACCTGATCGTCATCGAGGTGATCAGGCACCGCGGCACCGCCTACCGGACCCGGTAGGCACCCTACTGCCGGGCGAGAAGACCAACCACAAGGAACAGAAAGCGCACCGTTGTCGGCGCGCCCGGTTCGTTATCATTCGTGGTACTCCGCCTCCCGCGTGACGTCGTAAGCTCGGGGCACGACGCAGCGGGCCGCGGGCAACTCCGGGCAGACGGGAAGACGACCATGCGGCTGGCACTGACGGTGGTCTCACCGGCGGCCAGGGCGCGGGCCGACGTCCTGCTCGACGCGGATCCCGCGACCCCGGTCGGGGATGTCGCCGAGGAACTCGCCCGGCTGCTCCACGGGGGCAACGGC
>WNFD01000476.1_pt1 | contig 40018 bp, 68 predicted proteins | sample 5400491 | NCBI WGS metagenome assembly WNFD01 (sample SAMN13153343, study PRJNA577476) | soil metagenome | isolation source: 120 cm saprolite under Douglas fir tree site 2 hole 2 replicate 2 | place: USA:California | collected 2015-04-18
ATACTCTAAATCTAGGTATTGGTAATGGTGTTAATACGACCAATATATCTACTGGAACAGGAGGCAATATTCTTCATATTTGTGACGGTGCAGGAACTAACACAATTACTATGGGCAATGCAGCCTCTGTTAATACTATATCAGTTGGTAGCACAAACTCAACATCGGCTCTTACTCTGCAAGCAGGGACCGGCGCTACAGGTCTTAAATTAAGTGCTGCTGGTAATGTTCAGATGGTTCCAGCAACTTCTTCAACCGCATCACCGACTGCAAGCGTAACTATGAACAATCGGGTTGGTGTTGCAACCTTTACGGGATTTTCAACAGCAGCAGCAGGAACACAGGCATTTACAGTTTCGAACAGTACTGTTCTTACAACTTCAGGAATAATTGTTACTGTTCAAAACCTAAATGCATCTACAAATAATGCACAAATGAGTCTGGTAGGAATAACACAATCTGCTGGTCAATTTATCGTGAACACTAAGAACAATGGTTCTGGTGCTTTAGGTGCAGGTGATAACGTTCTTATCACATTTTGGGTAATTTCATAAGGAGAACCATGATAAAACAAGTTTTAAAATTCGAATATCTTATCGAAGGAAAAAAGGGTGATTTTCTTTTAGAGTATGATACGCCTGTACAAGTTGCTAAGGAAATGGCATTTCAATTTCTTAAATATTTAGGTCAACTTGAAGATGAAGCAAAACAAAAAGAATCTGAAAAACTTTCTGTAGAAACATCATCGACAGAAGTTTCAAAAGAGGATCTGCCAAAGGAATAAAATGGGATTCGGCCAAAGAATAGCGTGGGAAACTTTAAGAAGTATTGACTCAGCGACATTAACAGGTAGTTATCAAGCTCTTGGGACACCTCTTGTTAATCCAGCTTATAAAGTCAAAATGGTAAATAATTCCACTTCTCTCGTGACAATTTCAAATGATGGGGTGAATGATTATGATGTCGCTCCTGGTAATTCATATTGGCTTTATGATGAAACGCAAGGTTCAGTTCCTCCGGCTGGACAATCATTGCCAGCTGGCACACAAATTTATGTCAAAGGAACTGCTGGAACCGGTCTTATTTATTTAGTGGTGCAATACATTATATGAGCCAAGCAGGCATCTTAAGTACTTCATCTGGTCCGGTTCCTCCTACTGTTGCAACTAGCTATGTAACTGATTCTGGCACAGCTGTGCCAGCGGCAAATATTCTTAATGTCAATGGGGGTACTGGAGCAACAACATCGGGATCAGGAAATACAATTGTTGTTACTGTGAAAAATGATGGTTTCGCTTGGTCAGAGAAAAATATAAATTTTAACGCTATGGTTCAAAATGGATATTTCTGTAATGCATTGTTGACAGCTTCATTGCCAGCTTCCGGTGGTCTTGTGATTGGAAATTCTATCATCTTTTTCGTAGATACAGCATCAACAGTAACTATTCAAGCGAACACGGGTGAAATGATACAAGTAGGTTCTCTTATTTCAGCAGCCGGTGGTACAGCTGCAAGTAACACTCAAGGAGCTTTGTTGGAATTAGTCTTTAAACCAAGTGATTTAACCTGGCACACTATTTCATCAATGGGCTCTTGGACTGTAACATAGGATTTAGATGGGCACAGGCAATGATTTAAATATTTCGCAATCGGGTTATGTTGCATTCGATGGCACTGCTACATTTTCAGGTCGGACTTTTCAGGCTGGTGCTGGGATCACTCTAACTAATGCCAGTGGTGTTGCTGGTAATACTACTATTGCTTTGATTGGCGGTAATACAGGAATAAGTTCTGTTAACGTTGATTCTGCATCGGGCGCAGGTACAAATCCTGTTTTAGCTAATGGTTCAGGGGCTATAACAATAACTGGCGGTCAATATGTTACAGGTTCTTTTGGAACGAAGGTTGTTGATATTAACAGTTCTGCTGCCAATACCCTGGCAGTTTTGCTTCAAATTAGTACAACAAATGCCTCTTCTCTAGTTACCAAAAATGGAATTTGCCATTTCAATAGCTCCAATTTCTCTGTAGATTCTAATGGATTTACATCAATTGTATCAGGTGGTTTTGCTTGGGTTGATGTTACAACTGCCACACAAACAATTGCTATTCAAACAGGATATGTTACCGATCATACAAACGTAACATATACATTGCCAGCCACAGCAGCTTTAGGCGATACATTTATCATTGTCGGCAAGCTTGGCATTACAACAATTGCTCAAAATGCTAATCAACAAATATTAATGGCATCTGCTTCTAGCACGGTTGGAATCACTGGTTCTGTTGCTGGAACCAATGTGGGCGATTGTGCGACATTTATTTGTATTACTGCTGGGGCTTCTACAGTCTGGCGAGCCAAATCATTTGTAGGAAACTGGACTGTAACTTAGGAGATAGCATGGCACAACAAATATTATCTACCAACACTTTTACAGCTGCTACATGGATAGTCAATAGCAATGCTACAAAGGGTACCCACACAACCTTAGCTAGTGCCATGACTTCAGCATCTTCCGGAGATACAATCTTGATACAGACTTCTGTAACTGAGAATGTCACTCTGACACCTGGTGTCAATATCATGGGTTATTCCGGTGCAGGAATAGGAACACCTAATGTCAGTATTACTGGAAAACTTACAATGACAGCTGCCGGAGTTGTCACAATATCTAACATACAACTTATTACAAATTCAGATTTTTTTCTTGTGGTTTCAGGTTCTGCAAACTCTGTTGTAGATTTTATAAACTGCAATTTAAATTGTTTAAATAATACTGGTATATCATACACAACATCGGGTGCATCATCGGGTGTGAATGTTTATAATTCCACAGGAAATATTGGAACAACAGGTATCACTTATTTCGTGAATACCGGAGCTGTCGGAATTGTTTTTGAAAATTGTGATTTAGAAAACACTGGATTATCAACGACAGCGAGTTCAGCATCTGCCGGCATTATTACGATTATGTTCAGTAAAATTACTGTACCTGTCACAACAACATCAACGGCTGTTCTACAGATACAAAATTGTATTTTAGCACCTTCGGCTGCAAATGCAACTATGATAACACATGGAGGCAGTGCTACAAATTCAATTGTATATAATAGTTCGATTTCCGGCGGTTCATCATCTGCGATCTCGATCGGATCAACATTGTCAATGTCTAATTGTGCTGTTTCTAGCTCTAATACCAATGCAATTACAGGGGCTGGTACGTTAGTAAATTCTGGTATTTCCTTTACAAGTTCAAGTTATAAAATAAATACATCTACACAAACAGTGGGTCAACTCGATATAGGCGGTATTTCTTTTGATGGAGGCACTAATTTAATGAGTGCTTATGTAGAGGGAACTTTTACACCCACAGTAATTGGAGCGTCAACAGCAGGTACAACGACATATTCAAGTCAAAACGGTTATTATCGTAGGATAGGAACTTGTGCTATAGTACAAGGTCAACTTATTGGAACTGGAGCAACGGGTACGGGTGGTGCAACATTTGGAGGGTTGCCTTTCACAATTAAAAATCAGACGAATGGGGGATGTCCTGGAGCAACTGCTAATGGAAATGCTGCGGGATGGACTTGGCCAGCATCTGCAACAATGTTACAATTTAATCCACAACTTAATACAACTACATCTTTGATCATTGGTAACGGAACAGCTGGTATAGCTTCAAATTTATTGATGGCTAATGCGGCATTTAATTTTTCTTACAATTTTACACATGAGATCTAGGAGATAAAATGAACTTTTTCGAAGCACAAGAATTCTTTAAAAAAATGTATCCCGACAAGTTAGTCTCATTTGAATTTGATGATAACTGTATTCGCCAGATTGAATGTATATATACTGAGGGACAACTTCATCCAATCAACCACGTTGAATACAATCGCGTAAAAGTGACACCACAGTACCAACCCTCTATATATGTACCGATCCAGTCTCACAGGTCAAATATATCAGTTTCAGTTGTAAAATCTAAAATTGCTAAAGATGATGTTTATATGCATCCTGATATGATCCAATCCTTCAAACAACTCAAAGATACTCCTTCTTATGAAATTAAGATGAAGGAGCATATGGATATTACTGGATTATCTAAAGCAACAATTGAATCAAAAATTGTTTAGTGTAACTCTCAAAGGATTCGGGCGGCTATCAGCCGCCCGTGTAGGCTAAAACCCATAATTATCATTAGTGAAATCATATAAAAATATCATTTTAGCTGCTTCTAATGGTACAGGTTTGAATTTTTTTACTATAACATAGGCAGTGAGATTTTGAAATTCTACATCCCAATAATCCAATACATATACATTAAATTTTACCTTTTTTGTGTGCATAATCATGAAGGCTTGTAATTCCACAGGGTGCGTGATACAAGTATAACCAACAATCACATACGTAAAATCATTTTCTTTCTCTTTATGTGCATAATAAATATCTTCGTTTTCTTCAAAAACGGCATGCAGATCATACTGAGGATATGAAAAGAGTGAAATGCATGCCAAAAACAATATACGTATCATGATATTATGTGGATTTCATTGTCAATTATAATAATGGTTCCATCATCCATTTCGTAATAATCCAATACATATTTATCTGAATTTTCAGCAGCCTCTTTGGAATCATGAAAACCACTTCCTGGGCCATTTAGGGCATCTTCAATCTCTTTATCTGTTAATTCTCTTGCAAGCAAAACAACCTGACATGATTCTACATATGCAGAACCATCATAATTAAAGGCATGTGCTGAGTGTGCCTGAAATGACCGTGAGTTTGAATGATGCGTTCCTGAACATCCAAAAAGAAAGATGGCCGCCAGTACTGTTAAAATTGGTTTCATTTATTTTTCTCCATTAATATCTTGGTTTGGTAAGGCATTCTCATTTTACACATCCATTTCCATCAATGGTATATGTTTCAGTTGTAAGATTGACTGTAACGCAGGATAAGACTGTCAATATAATAAGAAGGGTTTTCATTATGTTTACTCCTGTTTGATAAGTGCATCTAATTTTTCATATAGCTTTACTAATAAGCCACTAACTCTTGGAAAATCTTCATATTTTCCAATTTCAAGCCTAATATCTTCTTTAAGAACAAGAAGGCCCTTAAAATGCTTCAACAATTCAGGTGAAGTTTGATGTATCTCTGTATTTTTTTTTGTCATTCTCCTCCATATTTACGGAATTTTTTCTTGTTTTTTCCCTTTTGAAAAATTCATTCCAGGGCTAGAACTTTGATTAATTAAATCTGATGACGTCATAACAACATCACAAGACTCTTGGTACGCATATTTATGGCGTGAACATCCAACAAGAATAAATGCAATCAATACAACTAAAATATGTTTCATTTGTTTTTTTCCTCAAATTTATCTTCATCTACAAATTTTCCTGTGAGTGAATATTTAGTATTTTTCATTCTTTTCCCATTTTTTTTATTATTTTGGTAGATAATATTGGTTTTTTCTGAGTTGATCAATATTTTCTAAATAATATTTATTAAATGTGTCCTGATCTATGAATCTGACTTCAGAATCTTCTTGAATTAAATAAATTTTATCCTCTAAAAGATCATTAAACAATTTTATCGTCATTTCAGGGATAACAAGTTTTGCCTTAATATGAGTTGACTGAAAAGTTTCACACAAACTATATATCATTTCATTGAAAAGACGAACCTGCAATGTCACCATTAAAGATATATATCCTTCTGTACTTTCTAGATCAGGCACTATATCTAGTTTTCTTCTCATCTCAGAAAGCATCTTAGTTAAGATTAATCTAAAATTCATATGAACATACATAGAAAATTGTTTACTTCGTTCATCATTGTCTTTGTAATATTCTTCAAATTTATTAATCATTTGTTTTTCCTTTAGTGTAGATTTATCTGTTTTTTGTTTTGTCATTTATTTTTCTCCTTAATTTCCTCGTCTATAAATTTACCTGTGATTGAAAGAAATATAGTGTCGTCATAATCAGAGGTTTCACATAAAAAATCTGGGTATTAATAACGGGTTGTTGTTTTGAATTCACCGTGTATCAAAAAGATTTGTAATAACTCCCATTCAGATTTGGTACATTCTATTTTCATTTGATTTTGATCTCATTTTTTTTGTTGTATTTTTCACCTTTTTTCTTTAATTCATATGGATCGACAGTATGCCTGGAATTTAAAATATCTCTATAACTTTTTAAAGTTTTCCTAAACCATGCTCCTCCAGGACCGCTACATAAAGCATTCGGGCAATACCACATTCCTTGACATTCTACTTTCTGATGTTTTAATCCGCAGGAACAGCATTCATGGGTTTTTGTTAATGTTTTTTTTCGTAACTTGCTCATAAAGCGTTTTAGCACCTTCATAAGATAGATTAAGTTTTGCTTGAAGAAATGGTATGGATATTTTCCCATGCTTTTTCAAATACATTTTTGCTGTTTTTATCATTATAACAATTTCATCTCATGTGCGCCCCATTGACAGCCTAATGCTATAGTATATGCTTGATTTCTTGTTTTAGAACTCCAAGGCAGCATTTTATCACCCCAGTAGACATTCCACACTAAATCTTCTCTTTCTTCATCTATGCCTATTTCCTCTTCTTCATCATATGTTAAGGGTAAAGAAGGTCTTATTTCTAAACTTGTGTTATAAGGCATTGCAAATTTCATTTGGATTTTCCATTTTCTTTTCCTTTACAGTCCGATAATATACGTTATGTTGCAAAAAAACACCTCTCTACGAGTTTTAGGGACAAGAAATATCTTTAGGTAATTCAATTTCAACGTTTATTTCATCTTTTATTTTTATTAGCTGATTTATCATTTCCACGCATTGATCTATGCAGTATTGGACATTCCTATATTGTGGATTAAATATAGAAAACTTCTCATATCCTTCAGGAAGAGCAATTTTTTTTCTCCATGAGGAAAATTCTTTATTATTCTTTATAAAAAACTCGATTGTAGGAACATAATCACGTTCATGGGCACAATCAAATCCTATCCAATAATCTCCATTGACTTTCTCATCATAAAAAGTGATTCCACCATGACATTCTAAATCTATATTTTCTTTTTTAAAATAAGGATGATTTTCAGGAATTTTTACGTAACCACAAACATGTCCTCCGAACCAAGCTTCTTCCTCTGAAAATGGTTCTTTTATGAAGGCTCTATTAATCTTAGCTTCATAACCCAAATATTCAATTAATATCATATCTTCTTCATCTACCCACTCTCCATCACCACAAAATTTAAGTTTGTGTTCTTTTGTCCACTTGTGTTCCTTTTTTATTATTTTGTATTTGTGTTTTTTACCAAACATATAGTCCAAGGTGTACTCACAACAGTTTTCGCATTCACCTGACATTATTCTACTTTTCCTCCTTCTATATGTATTATTTGACAATCACATAAATGAAAACCTTTCTTAAATGTTTCTTTGATGAGTGAAATTGAAATGTCATCTTTACCATCAAACATGTAAATTTCTTCAAAACATAAAATTCCTATATCTAAATCACATTTTTTCATAAAATCACAGATTTTTTTTAGATTTTTTGTCTGATAAACAATCTTAAATCGATATTTCATTTTTCGATTCAATCATATAAAACGATGTATCCCCTCTTACAGTCACTCTAAGACCACAACGAACCAATGCAGATTTGAGAATTTCAAGTTCATTCTCATAGTCAAGACATTGTTTTGTTAACTGGCCAATTTTGGCGTACTGACTACGTATGGTTTTATTGACTCGCTCTTCCAAAGCTGTCATACGCTTTTCTATTTTTTCTTGCGGTGTTTCGTTCCAAAATGTCAATTGCTGGATCATGGATAAATCCTCTTGACATTTTTACAAATAATAATTATTACTATGATCATCACTCAATCTCCATTGAGAAGTAAATTTGGTTGGTGGCCGAGTAATTTTGCATTCTTACTCGGCCATTTTTTTTATCTTATTTCATAATATTCAAACGAATCTTTCCTATATTTTTCTAAATCTATAAAAAACAGTTCAGGAATTGACTTATAATCGATAGCTCCTTGCCTGGATCTTTTTTCTATTGTCAAGTCTCCAATCATACAATTTTTCCCATTAGCTTTCTTAATCAAAATCTGCCTCAATCTTTCTTGTTCTTTGATAAGATATTGTATGTTCTTATATGATTGTGCTGCTTGTAGAGCTTCCTCATCAGTTATAATCTCAAATCGTTCGTGTGTCAAGTTTTTGCTAACGTCTGTTTTATACAGATTGTAAAACTCTCTTTCCTGTTCTGTCATTTCATCGAGTTCAAAACGGTGTATTTTTGCTGTCATAGTGGTTCCTCTCTTTTTTTTAAAAGTTGTCTATAATGTACATTCTTCTCTATTTCCTTACCTAACAGACACGCTAATATATCTGCCAGGAAATCTGCTTTACAGGCAGGGGATTGCTCCCCAGCCATTTCCAACCATTCAGAATATTTTTCTTCTACAATCTTAATGATAAATTCAGATTGTCTCATTACACCAAAGCCAATTGATCACTTGAATTTATCGGGAATAGGTTATCGATGTGATTTTCACCTCTTTTCTGATTGTTGATAGCAGCCTTTTTTATTCTGTTGAAAAGATTGCGCGGTATTTGTGAAACGGATGTTATATTTTGCTTTTTGAGCGAATCCCAAAGTGTTTTAACATATTCGTCGTCACATGTACTTAGAATCCTAATCAATTCATTGGATTGGTCTTGAGATATAGTCAAATTAATAGGGTTTCCCTTATTCGATATGTCTGTAAGTTTGGGCTCATCTTTATCATGTATGCCTAATTTGCTATATTTTTCCCAGTGTGGGGCAAAAGGGTCTTCATTTGTAAATAATGCCTCTAGATTGCATGGATGTTCGTAAAACAGGTCTATAATAGATGCATCCATTGGTTTATGAGGCACAGGATTAACTATGTATTTAGTTTCTTTTCCTTCCCCTGACCGAAGAATCTTTAGATCATATTCATATGGAGCGCCCCAATCCTTATCTTTGCTCAAACCTTCTATAGAAGATCTTATCGTTGCCTGGGTGATTTGCAATATCTGAATTCTCAAATCATTATAATTGTAAACCAAAAACGCCCAGAAATGACGAACTGGTTTTTGAGGGTCGAAAGATTTTGCAGGTTTTTCTTCCATTTTAAAACGTATTGGTTTTTTTTCCTGCCAATCCTCCCATCCTATTATCGGGCGGCTAAGAATTCGAATTCTATTTTCTCCATCCTGTATTTTCATATAAAAGTTTGAGGTGCTTGGTGATTCATAATTTTCTGGTAAAAAACTCATTGTTTTTCTCCTTATTTTGTTAGATTTTTCAAAAATATATTGTTTGCTTCAATCCAATTACCAATTTGATAGATTTTGGTTGGTTTTGGTAGCACATTTAAGTCTTTATCTGGTAAAGCCACTTTAAGTAAGTGACATAATTCCTGCAACGCAAATTCAAAATGTTCTTTGTCAAATGATTTAGCAATGTAAAGCTGCTTTACAATCTCTTCCAAAAAGTCTTGTGCTTGATCAAATGTCTGTTCTTTTTCTCTGCATTCATAGCATATTGGCTTTGCATCATCATAAATATCTTCGTAATATCCTGTTTTCCATAGGTCATATTGCATGTTCAAATCCTCCCTGACTTTGTACATTCGAATCCTTGATCGGTTTTTACATATTCGTTTGTGTATTCAGGCTCAAATGTCCCATAAGTTGCATAGCAATTGATACACATGTTGGCCCAAGTTCCCATTATTGTTTTTGCATCTATAAAACGGCTTATGACTTTTGATTTGCAAAGCTCGCATTGATTTGGTGGATTAACGTAAATGTTCATGTTTTGGTTCTCCTTAAATTGTGTTTATTTGTTATATCTTTCCTGTTTTAGCAACCCCGCTCGTAGCCCTGGGCGTTAATCACGTACTTGATATGAACAAAATATAACACATGGTGATATTTTTTGTCAACACGACTGTTTGTGTTTGTGACAAAATACACATTGCCTTAAAAAAACACTTCAATGTAATATACGGCTGAAAAAGAGGTGTTTATGGATTTAAAAGAATATTTAATACGAGAACAACGAAGTATCAGATGGTTTGCTAGCAAGATTGGTTGTCATTATCAGACTTTACATAAAATTATGCAAGGCAAATGTATGGCTAGACCTTCATTATGTGATAAAATCAAAGAATTCACAAATGGAGAAGTTAAAATAAAACCGCCCCCAAACAAAATTTGCCCTCATTGTCAATTGCCATTGAAAAGACGGTTGAGAACTTTATCACAAAAACAAATAGATGTCAAAAAAGATATTGTCTCTAATTAACCGAACGATTATGTTGTGACTAATGAACGAATAACAAAAAGGCGGGGATAAGAGGGGAGAACCAACTCTTCTTATCCCCAAAGAGCGAGATCAATGACAATCTCTAAAAGATCTATAAAAACCTAGCAAAAGAATCTTATAAAAACCTAGCAAAAGAATCTTATAAAAACCTAGCAAAAGAATCTTATAAAAACCTAGCAAAAGAATCTTATAATGACCTCTCAAAGGAATCTTATAATGACCTCATACACCAAACATAACCCTTCAAACTATTTCCCACAAGAAATTTTCCACGAACTTTTTTCTAAAAAAATAAATTGTCAAATTTTGATAAAGGGCTGTATGGCTGTTATCATCTCGAATATATCAAAAAACATCAGAAAAAAAAATAGCCCCGTAAGATTCGGGGCTAAAGAAAGGACTTAGACATGTATCATAGTACTTCATCGTCCAATTTACATCAAACGAATAATTTCGATCCACTACATTTTCTTAATCAAAGAAATTATGGAACTTATAACAGAATCCTAGCCAGAAAAATAGGCTGCATTGAAGCTGTATTGCTTTCAGAATTGATCGAAATTCGCAGTTATAATTTAGATAATCTTATTTCTAATGAGAGATACGGCGACGGATGGATTTATGCTTCCCATGTAAAAATTACGGAAAGAACAGGTTTGACCGACAAAGAAATGAGAACGGCCATCAACAATTTGAAAAGACTAGGCTTAATAGAAGTCGTGGTCTTTGGTATTCCCGCCACCCGACATTTTCGCATTATAGATGATGCTGTTCTAGAGATTTTTCAGACATTTTCAAAAAATGATTCTAGTTTGTCCAAAAGGGCAAACTGGATATGCCAAAAGGGCAAACTGGATATGCCAAAAGGGCAAACTGAACCTAGAGCGCATACATATAAAGAACCTAAGAAAGAACCTAAAGAAGATACACACCCGACCCTCTCAAATTGTGAAACAACCGAAGATGAAAAATTCGCTTCTGAGTGTGTGTCTTTTTTTCTCTCGAAAATCAAACAGAAAGATCCCAAATTTAAACTATCGCTTGATAAACAGAAAAAGTGGTGCGTTGAATTTTTGAAGTTTCATCTTGATCGGACCTGGGAAGAGATACATGAATTGATATCAATATCTCAAAGCCATCCTTTTTGGGCCTCCAGGACGCTTACACCATCGAATCTATTCAAACATGCTACCACTATACTGACCGAATCTAAAATTGCTCCAATTGAAGATAATGCAAAAATTAAAGATAAGCAGAGACAAGACATTATAGATAGAAATACGCACACTTCTTATATGAAGCTAAAACCTGTACCAGCAAAATTCTATCTAATATTAGCAGATAAAGTAAAAATGGACCTTAAAAACGGACAAACTATAACGATAAATCTAGATGATCCTAAATTCGAAGAAAAAATTAACTTATTCATAGAAAGATATGAAAAGGAGTTCATATGAGCTATCAACAAGAATTGTATAGAGTTAAACTCAATCAAGTCATCAAAGACAAAGACAAATATTCATTCCCTGAATATCTAAAAATTGTTCGTCAAACTTTAGGTTTTACTCGTGATCATGTAGCGAGTTTTCTCGATTGCAGCGGGCATCGTGTCGCATATTTAGAATACGGAATTTACGGAAATAGAGGTCCCGATATTAGTTTTATTACTGATCTTGCGAACTTTTATGGCCAAGACCCGTTTGAATTTCTGAAGAAATTCTACACATATATGGATAATCCTGAAAGACCTTTAACACCCTTGAGAAGAAATAACATATCACATAAAAGCTGTTGCGTATGATGAGAATAATAATCGACGGTCAGCCGGTTCCAAAAATGCGTGCACGTCACACCTTGCGCGGGAAATTTGCGATAACCTATGATCCGCAAAGTGCAAAGAAAAAACAGGTAGCTCAACAGATGAAATTAAGTTTGATGCATTATAAACTTAATGATCGCGAGCAATATGAAGAAACATATCAATCAAAAGCTCTGGTTGTTTTTTTAACTTTTTATTTTTTACCTCCTAAGTCCTCTAATGTTAATAGACTCTTATGGAATTTCGAACATCATATCAAAAAACCAGACATCGATAATCTAGCGAAGTTTTATTTAGATTGTGGTAATGATGTACTTTGGGAAGATGATTATGTGATCACAAATTTATATGCAAGAAAACTTTATTCAGAAACCCCTCAAACGGAGATATTCATTATGCCAAAATCAACTTTTGAAATCGGCGACGAATGGATAAAAGTTCTCGAATGTTTTTCACCAAATGAAATGCAATCTTTTTTAAAAGATGCTAAGAAAATTGGGAACTTATTAGAGTCGGAAATACTTTTAGACAATCCAGGAACATCACTTGAAGCTGTTTCTAAATCTATTGCTGAATTTTGCATCACTTATGATGAGAAAATTAAAAAAGTTTCTAAAAAAGTTAAAGATGGTAAGTTATGTCAGACGATCCCAAATTTATAGCCAAAATACAGAAATTTTATGAAGATATGAATCATAAATTGATTGAATCAGAAAATATCTCAATGATCGTTGATCCCGATTTTCGAAGGGATGAAGTGATAAAAATAACAATTCTTTCAGAATTGATGAATATGTACGATAAAATATTCTTGGAATATCTATATAGAGACAAAACATGATCATATATTTTTATGCTCGAACGGTCCTAAAACTCTCCAATTTTTTAGAACTTTTGTCGACAAAATTATTAAATCATGCAATTAGAATTATCAAGAAAAAATTTGAGGATATAACAAAGGATAAACCATGAAATCATCTATCATTGCACTCGGCCTTATCTTGTTTTTTTTAAGTATACTTCTCATGGTTTATCTTCTATGCGACTAAATGATAAGAACTTATTGGTAGAATTTTTGGTGATGATATTTTTATTTTTCACTCTTGTCATTTCCTTTTCGTTTCTAATTCACATGATAGGCTTGTGAAAATCAATATTATTAACTATCCGGAATTTCCGGATAATTCAATTAAAGGAATATATATGCCTCTAAAACATGGTAAAAGCAAGAAAGTTATTGGTGAAAATATCAAAGAAATGGAAGTTTCGGGACATAAAAAATCTCAAGCGATTGCAGCAGCACTAAATCAAGCGAGAAAATCTGGCGCTCATATCAAGAAAAAGAAATAAGCCCAAATCTCTATATCTGTTCGTTCAATTCTCGCTGTATGAGCTTTAAAATTAGTTGTTGAATTGATGTCTTATTTTTCGCGACATAAATTTTCATTTCAGTATGCAAACCCTCCGAAAATCGGAGGGGAATCACTTTAGTCTTTTTTGTTTTCAATTTATCATTGTCATAATTCATATTAAAACGCCTCTTTTAATGGATAAGTATAAGCTGATTTCTTAGCATTAAATTCTGGCAGATTTTTGACTAATTCGTATTCTTCTTTTGTAAAAACACGAAAATATTGTACATAAATTCCTCTATATACATGAGTTGAAATTGATGTCATATTTTCAGTTAACTCAAAGTCCTCTTTTCGTAAAAAAGGTAAAGGATCAATTTGACAATAATCTTTAAACTGATCATCTGTATAAAACATCGTATCTCGATAATAAAAAAGCGCTTGATTTTTGTGTTTTTCTTTTAATATTTTTATAATATCTTCTATATACATATGATTTCCTCTATTTGTTTTTGTTTTTTTATCTCTAATTTTCCAGCTTTTTGCAGACCGTTCGTAACGTATCTCATAATCGCGTACTTGTTATGACATCATGATAGCATGATATCATATTAAAAAACAATTCTTTTCATAAAAAAAGAAATTGTTTACAGTCAAATTTATCAATTTAAATATTGGATTTATATGTCTCACAAGAAAATTATGGAAAAAGCATCTAAAGCACTCTCTAAAGATGCTAAACATTATAAAGAAGAAGAAGCTTCAGATCGAAAACATCATGATAAAAAGAAGCTGAAACATCATAAAATTGAAGAAAAAGAAGCAAAAAGCGCTTCCAAAAATCTAAAATCTAGAGCAAAAAAAGCACATGAGTAACATATGGTAAGACCTAGAACTATAAGCCCATCACCCCCAGAAATGATTGAATTAGGTGAGGAAATGATAAAATGGGTTACACAAAACAATCCTACTCATTTATCTCATTGGTATGTTCTAGAAAAAGGTATTAGCCGAAGAGACTTTAAAGACTTATATAAAAAGTGTGCTGAATTCTTACCCTATTATGAGCAAGCAATGGCACTAATTGGTAAAAGATATCTTGAATGCGAAGGCATTAATCCAGGTATCGCACAACGCTGGCAGCGTATATATTTCCCAGATTTAATGGATCAAGAAAATGAAGATGCTTCATTTAATGCTAAGATAAAAGCTGAGGCTGATAAAGAAGCATTAATCAATGCAACACCCCAGCAACAAGCGCAACTTCAATTACTGCTTAATGTGATGTCTCAAGCTCAAGCAACATCTGCTTTAAGCAAAGACAATAGTAAGAGCAATAACGTATGATGGTCTTGGTGGGTGAGTGGCGCGAAGAGTGCTTCAGAAGGCAGATTTTCATATACATTGACCATCTCCTGAACAATTTCAATGATCTCTATCTTAGTTAATGGTTTTTTACCATCTGTCATGATGTCATAATGCAAGAGCTGCTCAGTAAAAAGCAAAGACAATTTATAGTTGAGAGTATTAAAGGGTGGAATTTAGCCCATGGGCCGGTATCCAGCGGGAAAACCGTTGGTACGTTATTTCGCTTCTTGCAATCTGTTGCTGAATGTCCCGACAATCAAATATATATGTTCGGTCACTCATCAACAACAGTCTTCGAAAACTGTATCAAGCTTATATTGCAAACACCTGAATTTATCGTCTTCAGACCGTTCTGCACCTGGTTTCCCGGCAAAAACGAATTGCGTTTTAAAGATAAGATTATAACTGTAATAGGCGCAAAAGACGAAGGATCAATCGGCAGAATACAGGGCAAAACGATATCAATAGCTTATTGCGATGAGATGACATTATATCCCGAGAATGTCATCGATATGATTGATACTCGTTTGAGATTGCCTCACTCAATTGGTTTTGCAAGCATGAATCCAAAACAGCCGACACACAAGTTAAAGCAATGGATTGATAGTGCGACAGATGACAATCCTAATTACTATGCACTTGGATTTAGCATTGATGACAATCCTTATTTGCCTCCGGACTACAAAGAGAGGCTTAAAAATAGTCTAACAGGATTATTTTACAAGCGCAATTATCTCGGGATTTGGTGCTTGGCCGAGGGTGCAATATTTGATTTCTTTGATATTAATATACATGTGACAAAATCGCCGCCTAAAGCAGCTGAATATTGGATATGCGGTATTGACTATGGAATTAGCAATGCATTTGCTTGTGTGCTAATCGGTGTTAACACCGGTAAGCTTGATCAGACTGGCAAAAGATGGTGGGTTGAGAAAGAATATTACTGGGATTGTAAGAAAAAAGGTCGTCAAAAGATTAACAGTGAGTTTGCTGATGACATACAAGAGTTCATTGAACCGTATGCTGTAAAGCAGCTTTACATTGATCCTTCTGCTTTGTCAATGAAGCTTGAGCTTCAGAGGCGTGGAATGCATGTTATAGAGGCCGATAACGATGTATTTAATGGCATAAGCACAATGACAACGGAAATGGGTAAAGGCAATTTGACAGTGTGTAAGGACTGTCACAATTTGATAAGGGAGATACAGACATATGTATGGGATGACAAGAAAAGTAAAGAAGGTGAGGATAAACCTATTAAAAAAGGTGACCATGCTGTAGATGCGTTGAGATATGCTATACAGACTCACAAGATTGAGGAATATAAACCATATAAAGATCCTCCAAATAATGATTATATGGTAAATAGGTTTCAGCAGCAGCCCAGAAAGAGGATTTAAGGTGTCACCGTGTATTTTCATAAGAATAATTGATATAATTCAAATTATAAGGTAACTTATAATTTATAAGGACTTGTCCGCATAAATATTAATGCTCTACGTAACCAATCGTAGCGATGTTGGTGAAAATCCAGCCTGGTCCATTTTAAACAAAAGCAAGGATGCTTTCGTGTCGTTTTATTATCCCCCTTGGAATAATGCATTAGAGCCTAATCAAGGCAATGTTAGGCAATGGCTTGATAATTTGTACTCTAAATTTCAGCCCATCGAACAAAGTCGCTGGAATCAATCTAATATTGATACTTTGTTTTATGCTGGCTCTCAGACGTTCGTAAACAGATATTTCAATTTTAGTCCCACTACAAGTTATCAGCAATATTATTTCAATATCATTCAACAGCCGGTGAACATGGTGACTGGATATGAAAGACAACACAGGAAGAATTTTTCATATGTTCCGGGTGAAGGTGCAGATCCTCAGACTACTGATCAATATACTAAATTGATAACGCATGTTGCTAATGAAGGCTGTATTCACGAACAGAAATCAAAAGCAAAAGAATTATCTGCAATATCAGGAATGTGTCTTGCTCAACCCTATTTAGATTATACAAGAGATCCTGCTCAGGGTGATGTGAAGCTTAAAATATGGGAATACAATTCATTTTTAGTTGATCCCTATTTCAGATCTCCAGATATGTCTGACTGTCAATTTGTATGGTGTCAGGAATATATCAGCAAGAAAGAAGCAGAAGACCGTTTCCCTGATAAGTTAGAACAAATTATGCCAATGGCTGGTACACCGCAGCGCTATGGTTCATTTTATTTTCTTCCGGAAAACTATAATATGGCTCGTAACGATCTTATGGTATTGTCATATGTGTGGTACAAATGGAAAACTAAGAAAGAAAAGCTTTACAGTAGATCTAAGAACATGTTTTTTAGCATTGGCCGAGACGCTGATGTTGAAGGATTATTATATAATATACCGGATTTAGAGCTTGTAAAAGTTGATACACCTACATGGAAACTTGCTACTGTATTAAATGATCAATTGATGTTTCAGGGGGATAATCCGTTAGGTTTTGATGAATGTCCATTTATCCCTTATTTTTGGAATTATGAACCGCATATTAATTATTATGATTTAAGATGTAGATCTTTAGTAAGAACCATGAGAGATCCTCAATTTTTGTTCAATTATAAAGTGATCACAAACAATGACATAGCAGCAGCAACAATTAATGCTGGATGGAAAAGAAAGTCAGGTGCTGTGGCTAATGAAGATAACCTAAAGAAATCAGGACAAGGTTGGGATGTCATCATTAATGAAGGTTATGAGATGACAGATGTTGAGAAAATAATACCTTCAGCTGTACCCGAAAGCGATTTGGCATTAGCTGAACAGATGAAAGCTTTAATGTATGAAACAAGTGGAATACAAATTGAAAATTGGGCAGGACAGCAAGATAAACAAATATCATCGTTGACGATGATGCTTAAGCAAGCTGCGAATTTGATGGTGTTTCAGAAGTATTTTGATCAATGGGATTATGCAGATAAACTGTTGGGTGATAGATTACTTAAAGTCTTATTGAATAATTGGAATGCGGAAAAAGTGGCTTTGTATATAGGTGAGGAACCATCACCTTATTTTTACAGTAAGATATTTGCTAATTATCAGACTATTGTTGAAGAATCTGATTTAACACCCACACAACAAAATCTGCAAGCTCAACAGATGATGGATATTAATGCAGCATTTCAGAGAGAGGTGTTTAGTCCTTCTCAGATCATTCCTAAGTTAAACATCACTGGAAAAGCTGAGATACAAAAAATATTGCAAGAACAAGAACAACAAATGCAAGTTCAGCAGAGTGAAGCTCAAAATATTCAACATGCATTTGAGCAGGCTAAATTGCAAGAGATGATGTCTAAGGCTATAGCTAATATAGCAATGGCGAAAGAGAGAGCAGGCAGATTTGATGCTAATGTTGGTTTGCTGGAAGAGAGATTAAGCGAGATATCTAAAAATCAATCACTTTCAACAAAAGCCAAAATGGAAGCATTAGAGAAACTTGTGACTGTAATTACCCAATATGGTGAATTAGAAGCATCTCTTAGGATACAAAATATTGAAGAAATTAATTCGCGTGAAGATGTAAAAGAGGATCAAGAAAGATTAAAAGCAACACAGATATCAGAGGGAAGTCGCTTTTTAGATCAGATCATGGGGAAATCCGCTGGTATGGGTCAATCTTCTGGAATGTCACAAATGCGTTAATATGATATATGTTAAATAAAGACCGTACAAAAAGGAGTTTGTTATGAGCGGAAAAAGGATTGATGATCACTCTAATTGGGCAGGGAAGCCAAGTCATGGTTCAGTATTTCCCGATGGTCCCCATAAAGTTAAAATGGAAAGTTCTGCAATGAGCGGCGGGGAATTGTCTCATTATGAAGATACTACCGAGACAATTAAACATCAGCAAGAGATGGGCGTGAAGAAATCCAAAGGGCATGCAACAAAGCCAGGATTCAGAAACTAGAGTTTTGGGACAATGATTCTTGCTGCTTACTCCTAATCATTGAATCAGTCAAGTCGTTAACATTGTCCCATTTTATAAGACATTGTTTTAGCCTCTTCGGCGAAACAGTTGGCAATAGACTATTGACACCAGACGATAGTCTATTTGCCTTTTAATTAAAGGATTTTTATGAAAAGTGGATTTAAAGACCCGACAGAAATAAAGAAACAAAACCCCAGAGATAAACCACAAAATGGTATGAGATCTCCATGGGATTTTACATGTCCGCAATATGACCAGAGATCATCATGTTTTGTAAATGCAGGTACGCATTTTGGAATTGGGCATAGACAGCCTGTTGGACATAAAAACAATCCTTCAGAAAAAGCGCCTACGCTTCCTACAGACAGAAAAAGTGTTCATACAATGGAAGTAGATGAAACTGCTTAATTATGGTATGGGTTAGATTTTCTGAGAGAAAACCAATAGAGAATAATAAATTAATTACTCGATTTCCAGGATATCGAAGAATTGGTAGTGGATTTGAGACACATGACAATTGGGATAATAAACAATTGGATATTTGTTATTCTGATGGAAGTGGACATATTTCGCATTGGTGGCAAGGAGAATATGACTTAGATTTGGCTATTAAGGGTTGGTATGATGGATTATGATATTAGGAAACAAAAGATACCAACAATATTTAGGGTAAATAATTTATGGCACAAGCACAGCAAGCAGGTGAGCCAAATAGGCAATATCCAAAAAAGCCGGGTAAAAATAGATTTGCTCATACTCAAAATACAAAATATGGTATGGGTGATCATTATGGTACTGGTATAAGAGCCAAATTAGGTAAAATGAGAGATGGAATGGGAATGATACAAAATACACCTAAACAACTTAAGACACCTCCAAAGGCATTGGCTTGAAGAAAAATAAAAGAATTTGGAATCCACAGGCAAAAAACTGGATGTTTCCGAAGAAATTAAAAGGCCATTCTAGGCTTAGCAGCTAGGCTAATTTGTTTATAAATAGCATCACAAGCGTCATCTGAGAGGTCATCTGGTTCTTTTTCATTCAGTTTATCCCGATTATATAAAAAAGAATGAAGGCTATCACATATTGTTTGATTTTGTAACATTTTACCTTTTGCGAATTGAGCCCATAATTCTCTTGCTGGGATAATCCAAATTACTTTTATCAAATCTGTTCCAGGATATGCCTTAAACAACATTGAATTTGATTGTGCAAGAGGACGTGTCAATCTTGGTTGCCATATTAATTGCTTTGTCACACCATCGTCAGCAGTTCTAGCATGAGCAAAGATATAAAATGGATGTTCCCCAAATGGCCTCTGATTGATTAGATCCTGACAACATTCTGAAATATCGAATGATTGTTTGGTAAAATGTTGAAATCGGTCATGGGTTTCGAGAAAGTTGAGCTTCATTCGTGATATCCTCGTTTTGAATTCTATTTTTTAAAATTTTTTTGATAGCGTTTCTAATAGTTATAAACTTAATTGTTCCCTTTCTTTTTGGAGATTTTAGTTGTCGATATGGCTTAATATCCATTTTTATCTACTCGTACATATTTTCTTTTTCCACTGATGAGTTTCTTTTCAAAGCGTTTTACACCTTTTTTAGTCAAACTCATAACCTGAAAAGCTCTTCCCCAGATCATATATTTATATGCTAATGATCCATATTGAGAAAGAGGATTAAATAAAGCGGAATCAGTAAGTCTCAATATATATTGTTCATGCCTAAGTTGAAGATTTTTTTTTAAGAATCTTAGCGAATAATTTTTTAGAACTGATTTTGCTTTAATTTGAATGGGATTCATGTTCTCATCACCATAAAAAGCATCTTCAGATAGATAAAGATATTGTCCAAAAAAGACGCCTAAATGTGGTTTGCCATTGATAATTTGATAGTCATTCATACTTTTTATTAAACACAATCCTTGATATAAAATTCAATTTTTAATTAAATGTCTGATAACCACACATGGATGTGTGAGATCTAAACCAGGCAAGGAGGCTTGTTGAATGTCTATTCCCGCCCAAGATAATTCTGTAAATACGCAAGAACAAAAACCGAATGATAAAGAATATAATTTTCGCCAACTTGAGGCTAAATATCAACGAGAATTAGCTCAGGAGCGTGCAAAACGTGAAGAAGCTGAGAGGATGACTCATGAAATTAGAAGCCAGCGTGTACAGCTCCAGGAAGAAGAATCAGATGACAATGATCCTTATGTAGATCATAAGAAATTTGAAAGGAAAATGACTGCCTTTGAAAAAAGAATGGAAGAGAAAATTGATAAAAAGGCAGAGGAAAAGGCCCGTTCATTAATTGACAATCAGAAGAAAGATATGTGGATGAGAAATAATCCCGACTTCTTTGATGTTTTACAATATGCAGAAAGATTTGCTCAATCTAATCCAGGATTGGCCGAAACCATATTGGAGATGCCAGAAGGCTTCGAAAGACAAAAGTTAGTTTATAGCAATATTAAAGCATTAGGTTTAGATAAACCTGAGCAAAAACAACCATCTGTACAGGATAAAATTGACGCTAATAGAAAGAGCCCATATTATCAGCCTTCAGGAATAGGGGCAGCACCCTACAATGCTGGGTCAGGGGATTTTTCACCATCGGGTCAGAAAAATGCTTATGCAAAAATGCAAGAATTAAAAGCTAAAATGAGGGTTTAAACATGGAACACAAAAAGAAAGAACATAAACATGAAATGCATCATGAACATCATGAGAAAAAAGGCCACGGCAAAATAGCTATAAAGGCTAAGATTGCTAACAAAGGTCATCATCATTCAAAAAAGAAATAAGGAGTGTTATGGACTGGATTAAAATCGATTGGACAGCGAAAAATGATGAAAATAAAAATCTTCCAAAAGAAGGTCAAGAAGTACTTCTGACAGATGGTAAGTTATATTATGTTGGAAGTTATCGAGCTTCAATTACACCAAATGATAAAATATATCTTTGGCAAGCTTCAAATTCACCTTATTTAATTTCTCCAACACCTCTATATTGGTATGCAATTGATAAAGTTTTATGAATAGAGGTGAATTGTTCTTGACATAAAGTATAATAAATAGTATATGTCAGAATACGCAAGCACAAGCGTATTGTGCAAACGTATTCATGCGTTAAATGATGTCGCGTAATTGAGTGTTCGCAAACTCTAATCCGATAAGTGTACTTTGCTTATTTCTATTTTATAAGTAATGTATGTTTATCAAGATATGATCGAGAACGACGTAAGGAAGCTCGTCAACTGATCATCATGTCATAGTTTTCACACGAAACCAGGATGGTTTTATGTCGATTACGACCTCGGGGAATCTCGGACCTCTAATATTGCAGTCACTTGCACCAGCAATGTTATATGTACCAACCCCCACAATGAATAATATCATTGTATGTGATAAGGTTTCAATGCCGGCCAATGGCGGTACTACTTGCCGCTTCATGAGACCAAGGGCATTGACACCTCCTACTATACAATTGGGTAACAGTGGTATTGATCCGCCTGCCCAAGTGCCTCAAAGAGACATCATTGATGCTCAAATGGCATTCTTCGGTAGAATGTGTGCCGAAGTAAAATCTTCTCTGATTGACTTGGAACTCCTCGCTGCATAATATGTAGACGGACAACAAGGGGCAAGATATGAAATGTAATTGTACAGAACATGAAAAAGTCTATAAACACGAAGATACATATAAATGTATTCATGAAATGATAGTTTTTGTTCATCTTCCATATCAGCCTGAACGTAGCAAGCGAGAAGATCGTAAATTATGTGATATTTGTTGTGTAAATTACAAAGATATAAATTGCGAATGCGGTGCTCTGAACTCTATGGAAACATAGGTTGAGAAGACCTATCCGCTTGACTTGGAACTCCTCGCTGCATGATTGAAATTAATATTTCAGATTTTGAAAAGGAATCTATGAATTATATAAACATGTTGACGGACAACAAGGGGCAAGAAATAAGACAAGAAATGATTAAATTTCTAAAAGAAGGCTATTGGCCCGATTCGACAGAATATTGTTTAATTTTAGAATTTATTAATGATTTCTTTATAGCTGAATTAAAAGGCGAGTTCTTAGATCAGCCTGAACGTAGCAAGCGAGAAGATCGTAAATTATGTGATATTTGTTGTGTAAATTACAAAGATATAAATTGCGAATGCGGTGCTCTGAACTCTATGGAAACATAGAGAGATAGGCTGAGAAGACCTATCCGCCATTTTCGTTAAGTCACGAAAATGGTCTATAAGTAACAGATTGACTGGTTGTATAATAAATGAACAGGTTAAATAGATTGACCTGTATAAATCTTCTCTGATTGACTTGGAACTCCTCGCTGCATAATATGTAGACGGACAACAAGGGGCAAGATTATGATATGGATAGATAGAGAACAAATTGAAATCCCAAACGATTTGGATGTATTAATTATTTGGAAAGGCAGATATGGAATACTTAATAAATCAGATCGAGGAGTTTTTTGCTCTATATGTCCTTCGGAATTTAGTGGAATAATGAAAATGGATCAAGAATGTTATAAGAGAATAGATTATTGGTCTTATTTACCTTGTCCTATTTTCCGATGTGATCAGCCTGAACGCAGCAAGCGAGAAGACGTGGAGAAAAATGATGGACCATCTCATTTACCCGATGAAGGTTGGCCAATAAAGAATCGATTTCCATGATGCGGTGCTCTGAACACTATGGAGACATAGTGAGGCTAGCTGAGAAGATTTGGCCCGCCAGTTAGTTACAAAATGTAACCGACTGGTCATAAAGTAACAGATTGATTCTACAAGATCAAGAAGGTGTTTTAGCCTGGGTGTCAGAGCGTTTAGCTGTGGCAATGAGACAGGCTGAGGATTTGATCCTTCGCGATTACATGATTTCAGCCGCTTCCGAAATATTTGCCGGAGGAGGTTCAAATGGTGATAATCCTACTAATTATGCTGCAAGTGATTTTTCGCTTTTAGCCACGACACTTGATACTAACAATGCCTATAAATTTATGTCAGGTATTGAAGGTATGGATCGCTTCGGTACAGGCCCAGTACGTTCAGCCTATTTTATGCTAACGTCAACTGAGTTACAAAGCGATTTTGATAATCTATCGGGGACTTCTACAGGTAATTTCCTAAATCAATGGAATTACCCAACAAATGCCTCTGCATTACCATCTGAATATGGTGCTGTATTTAACATCCGTATTTTGACAAGTTCAGAATCGGCAGTTGCTCGCGGAATATCTCCCAAAGGCAATGACCTTTATTATAGTCCAGTTCTTGGTAAACAAGCGGTTACTCACATAAATCAGGATGGATATTCCATGAATCTGATTTATCGTGATCCTTATTATTCTGGAATGTTGGCTCAAAATGCCACTTTAGCTGTTAAATTTGCGCAAGCGCAAGCGATTACGCAAGATACAGCTATTAGAATTTCAGTTGCAACACGTCTAACAAATTTGGTGGTGTAATATGACTGAATATTCTAGAATGGCGAAAGGTAATTATGTTGTATCAGGTGGTACATTGGGTGTATCTGCACCTAGTGTAAAGGTAATTAATTTACCTTTTAAACCCGATTATGTAGAACTAATTAATTATACACAGGCGATTACACCCGCAACACATGGTATCCCATTTGCATTTTGGGATGCGAGTGTTGTTCCAGTTACTATAAGCAGCGTTCAGTATGACACTATCGTTGATATCTTTTCAGGAGCAACGGCAATGACTACTGATTCTGTTAAAGTTGGTGGTGGAATTAGTGTGTTTTCTGCTGGATTGTCTCAACAATTTGGGCCTACATTTACAATTACAGGTATTACAGCAGCAAATCCGGCTGTTGTAACAACTAGTGCAGCTCATGGTTATTCAGTAGGTGATACTGTGATTATGCAAGGTATTGCATTAGCAACCACAAACAATATGCAATTGCTAAATGGTGTTCCATTTACAATTAGTGCTGTTACATCCACTACATTTACCATTAAATGGGATGCAAGCGGTAGTCAATATGTTAATAGTGGTTTCACTGCTGCTTCATTAGTAAGAAAAGTGTTGTATCCATTTCTGTATTTGCCTGAAGATAACTTTATCTCAGCAATTACACTTGGCAATACTACAACAATAACTACAACTATGTATCACAACTTTTTGACTGGTCAGGAAGTTGCGTTTAGAATCCCAACTCTTTGGGGGACTACACAATTAAATTCGCTGCCTAATGTCATAATTCCAGGATCTCCGATCTATGGATATGTTGTTTCAGTAACAGATAATTGGACATTTGTAGTTAATATCAATTCTTCTGCCTATACAGCGTTTACAAATAATTTTTTAATGACAGCTGCGACATTGTCTGGTTTGACATATGCACAGGTTTTGTCTGTTGGTGATGTAAATACTGGTGGGGAACCTATTGGTATTATCGATAATTCGACCTTATATCCTCCACCAATATTCCCGACTTCTACAAATAGAGTTGGGACTATAAACGGACCAGCTATAAGAGGTGCTTTTGTGAACAATACTAGTCAAGGATTTATCATCGGGGCTTCTGCTAGCCGAACAGATACATCTAGTTGGGTAGGTGGTTCAAATGGTGATAGAATGGAATGGAGAGCTTATCTTCATGATTTTTCTTCACCCTAATATTTTTAGGTTGGGGACAAAATGTCCCCTTCCTTTATACCTAAAAGTGAGTATAAGTGAGTATAAACTATGTCAACACCAGCTATTCAGGGTCCAGTTCCGCCATATAGCAATGTAAATATTGCACCTCAGAACTATCAACCTAGTCAATTTTTTATTTCAGCTATTACGTTAGGATCGACAACATTTGTGACGACACTTGTGAATAATAATTACGTGATAGGTCAGCAAGTAAAATTGGTAATTCCTCCATCTAATGGATGTAGGCAGTTGAATGGGCAGCAAGGAATTGTTTTGTCATTGCCAGCAGCCAATCAAGTTGAGATTAATATAAATTCATATCAAAATGTAGATCAATTTGTTTCATCATTAGCAGCAAATCAGCCTCAGATATTGGCAATTGGAGATATCAATAATGGTCAAACAAATGCAAATGGACCAAAAGTTACTACATACGTACAAGGATCATTTATAAATATCTCTTAATAGAGAGTGACAAAAGAAATATTTGATGGTAAATTCAAAATATAGATTAGCAGGAAGCTAATTTCAAAATTTAGCAGGGAGGCTATTATGGCAGGGAAGCCATCTATTAATTCTGACGGCCAAAAAGAACTTGATCGCGCCGAAAAACAATTAGAAAACTTTGAAAATGATGTTAAAGCTGTAGTTGCTGAAAGAAGCAAAGCTACTGAATATCCCGAACATAAAATATCTTCAAAAGAAATTGAAAAAGCCCCTGATATATATTTGAAGCCTCAAAGAACGATTATGTGTCGTGAGAAATTTAATGAGAATTATCGAGACCAATATAATGAGGCTAGAAAATATGTCCATTATACTGTTCAACATGAAGAATGTAAGGGCGATTCTATTGAAATGTGGACAAAGGGTTTTGCTGGTATTCCTGCTGAATTTTGGGTTATACCATCTGGGAAACCTGTATGGATACCAAAATATGTTGCAGATAAGCTTGAGAATGGTTGTGGATATCATCGTTTAAAAACACAAGATAGACCAACAAATACAGATTCTAACGGCAATACATATTATGGAACACTTGTCGTCGATGAATATACTCATAGGATATCTGCAAGGCCTGTTACAACACGTCGTCAATTTTCGATGAGATAAAATGTAAAGCCGCTTTACAAAGCAAGGATGCTTTAAGTGAATTTATTATCAGACATAATTACGTATGTTCGTAGACTTGTCAAGACTCCATCAAATATCGTTTTGACTGATTCTTTGATAGTGGATTATATCAATCGATTTTGGATTATAGATGTCGATGCTAGAATTCAATTGTTTGATCTTAAGACAAAATATCAGTTTCAAACTTCTCCGGGGTATGATCAATACAATATGCCTTTGTATGGTCTTCAGCAATCGTCGGGAACAAATCCTTTACAGCCTTCAATTAGTTATTATCCTGTGTATCAAGGATTTCTTGATCCCGTTTTTGTAAATGGTATTCAAGTGCCTTTTCAGACGGATAAGACAACATTTTTCAATATATGGCCGAATATTGTTCAACAGATGAATGTTGTGACTGTTGGAAATGGAGGGAAGACCTATTCTTTTACATTTCCGATAGCTCCAAACAACAGTAATCCGATTACAACACCCTTTCAATATATTTTGAGGGGTCATGTTGACATTCAAGGGATTATGGCAATAGCAAATACAATGGTTTTGTCTCCCAATTATCAAGATCCTCCTATTGTAACATCTGGACAATCATCAACTATTATTCCTGCAATACCGCCTGCAAATGTATTTCCAGCTGTATTTATTACAAGTAATGGGGCTGATGGTTCGAATGTTGTTGTGTCAGATAGCGGAACATTTTTAACAGGAAATCAAAACTATGGTCTGTTGATGACACAAGGGACACAAGGGAATCCAAATATTGTTTTATCCGGTGGATATAGTACGACTTTAAATACTGTCAACTATTTCACAGGTCAAATAAATGTCACATTTCCGATTAACATACCACCAGGAGTTAATATCAATGCGCAATGTTTCCTTTTTCAATGTGGTTTGCCTCGTGGCCTCCTTTTTTGGAACAATACTATTATTCTACGGAGTCCTCCAGATCAGCAATATCTTGTTGAATTGGATGCGTACTTATCTCCTGCTGGTTTTTTAGCAATAGGTCAATCTATTCAATTTGCTTATATGTGTGAATATATTGCACGTGGAGCTGCTAGAAAGATTCTTTCAGATACGGGAGATATTGAACAATTCAATTTCTACGAACCTTTATTTAAAGAACAAGAATTATTGGTTTGGAAACGATCACAAAGGCAATTTACGGCCTCAAGAACGCAGACAATCTATTCACAAGGTATTAATCAAGGTCAATCCGGATTCAACAATCTGGGTGGCTCAACATTGTAAAGGTATGAATAATTTATGAGTGGTCCTTTTGATTATGTAACGGGTATCCCGGCAGCAAATAACAATCCATCTTCAGATCAACCCAAAATGCAGACAAATTTCAACTCGATCAGTAATTTAATCGCAGTTGATCATATTGGGTTTAATACGGCGCCAACAGGTGGTTATCACAATGTTATTCATATAACTCAGGCACCATTGAATACAGATCCTTCTGTAATTACAACAGCAGGGCAATTGTATACGAAAACTATTGCTGGAAATCTGCAACTTTTTTTTGAGTCAACTTCTGGAGTAGTTTCTCGATTGAGTCCAACAGGACCGAATTTTTTAAATAATGCTAATGGATTTACATACTTGCTAGGAGGTATTTTTTTGCAATGGGGAACTAATTCTGTTCCTCCAACTACGTCACCTGGTAATCTTTTTACTGTAACTTTTCCTGTTCCATTTACTAATCTTTTCGTTGTCACTTATGATCGACAATTTGATTCTCCTGGTGGATCTAATGATACACTTAGTGCTAATAATCCTCCCAGTAATACACAATTTTCAGTGCGAATAGGCCCTAATGCAATATCGGCAAATATAACAGTATCCTGGATTGCTATAGGTAATTAATGCCAAAGATAGTTGTAGGACCCATTGATAAAGGTTTAAGAACAGATCGGTTGCCATTCAATATAGACAATGATTCATTTCCTACTTTAGTAAATGCTTATCAATGGAGAGGTCGAATAAAAAGGAAAAGAGGAAATGCCTTTCTAGGTATACTTCAAAGAGAAATAACAATAACTTCAGGTTCTTCAGTAACGTTAATAAATGGTTGGTCAAATTTATTAGGACAAGTAGTTTTTGGTACACAAAAATTGTCTCCAAATTCAATTTTTATTACAAATATCACAAATGCTACAAATGCAGTTGTTACATATACTAGCGTCGTTGGTATTGATTATATTATAGGACAACTTGTCTATATTCAAGCCGTTGTTGGTATGACGCAAATCAACAATGGTTATTACACAATCTTGAACAAGGTTGGTAATCAATTGACATTAAATGTTAATTCAACGGGATTTGGTATTTATACGCCTGGTACAGGAATTATAAGTTTAGTGAATGGTCCTTCAATAGTCCCAGGATCAATAAATTTAACTGATAATCTTGGAAATGTATATACAGAACCCGTTATTCCTGATGGCACATTATTGGCAAATGGTTCTCCATCTGCACATACAATCATTCATTATCCTTCTGGAATCATTTTATTGATGGGATTGGCGCCTCCTGCATCCTATTTCGGCACTTTTTCTTATTATCCTAATTTGCCTGTAATGGGATTAGAGGATTTTGTTATATCGCCAGGAAATATATCTACTGTTGCTTTTGATACGACATATGCATATAGCCTTTTGGATAACTTTCCAACGACTATTGACGATGTGAGTTTTTATAAAGGTCCTTCTACTGGTTTTTATCCTGGTTATATTCAAAAGGCTGCTTTGACGCCATTGACATGGAATGGAGAAAATTATCAGCAATTTTATTCTGTGAATTATCAAGGTGCATTGTGGGTGACAAATGGAATTGATAATCCATTTACAGGAAAGACTATAGGGATGCAGTTTGCACCTAAAGGCACCATTACTTATGTTAGTAATACAGCAACAACATTGGTAGTGACCATTACCAATTGTCCTTTAATAGTTGGCGATTTTGTTTTTCTGAATGAATGGACGGGCGCAAATAATGCTACTTTGAATTTTCAAACAGGATTTGTTAGTGCAGCAGCTCCGAATACTCCTCCATTAGCAACAAAAACTATTACAATTACTTTTATCAACACAACATTGGGTGCTGGGCCATATACACCAGGAATCATTCAATATTTGACGAATAGATCGAATACAGCAGTGGATAATATTAGATGGTATGATGGGGATCCTACGGGAAGTTCTGGATTGGGTTGGGTGAATTTTATGCCACCTTTATCAGAAAATATAACGACGATTGCGGATTTACCAGCTGCAATTTATTATTTGGTGGGATGTCGACTTATAGTTCCTTTTAAAGATCGTTTGCTTTTTATGGGGGTTGTGGTGCAGACGAGTGTTGCGAATGCTCTTCCTATTTATCTTCAAGATACGATCGTTTATAGTCAGAATGGAACGCCCTATTATACGGTTTCTTTTAGTGGTGATCCTGCATCCATTGAAACTAATTTTACTCCGATATTGGTTCCAATTAATCAAACAGCAACTCCCGGTGCTTATTGGTCAGATTCTGTCGGTTTTGGAGGTTTTATTACGGCTGGTATTGATTTACCTATAACAACCTCAGGACCTAATCAAGATGCTCTTATCATTGGATTTGATCCTTCAATTTCGACAAAACTTGTATATACTGGAAATGATTTACTGCCATTTGGATTCTTTTCTGTGAATTCTGAATTGGGAACTTCAGGAACATTCTCGACGATCATTTTAGATTCGGGTGTTCTTAATTATGGGAAAAGGGGATTCACGATTTCGAATCAAACGACAGCGTCTAGGATTGATTTGCCAATATTGGATCAGGTTTTTCAGATCAATTTGGATTCTGATATTAATGGTAATTTTAGGATGACTGGACAACGTGATTTTATCAATGAATGGGTATATTTCAGTTATCCTTCAAATGAATCTGCGATGAATTTTGATGGTACGGAAAATCCCTTCAATTCTCAAACGTTGCTTTTCAATTATAGAGATAATTCATGGGCAATATTCAATGAGAGTTTCACAACATATGGTCAGTTTAGAGTGGGTCTAGGATGGACCTGGGCAACAATTGGCGGTATATATCCTACATGGGCTGAATGGAATGATCCGTGGAATGCAGGACTAGCAACAGCGGGACAACCACAAATTATTGCGGGAAATCAGCAAGGATATATTTTTCTTAAAGATTCAAAAGGGACTCAAGAACCTCCTTCTTTGATTATAGAGGCAATTTCAATCCAAACAATTGGTTCAGTGACATATACAACGATCTATTCACCATTTCATACATTGAATGAGGGTGATTTTATTATCATCACTGGAGCTATTGGCACGATAGGTCCATTTATTAATAACATCATATTTCAAATTTCTCAACCCAGCCAAAATTCATTTTTATTAGCTGGTGATCAAATACCATCAGATTCTATCTATTTAGGATTAGGTGTGATAACTAGGATGTACGTACCATTTGTACAAAGTAAGCAATTTCCAGTTTCTTGGGAATTTGGAAGAAAAACGCGAATAGGACCCATGCAATTTTTATTAAATTCGACAGATGCTGCACAAATAACTCTTCTGGTGTTTTTGAGTCAAAATACGATAGGGTCACCAATGCAATCTAATAGTATTGATAATAATGCTCTTATATATAGCAATGTGCTTTTCACATGCCCTGAAAGCACAAATTTAGGGTTAACTCCATTTAATTCGAATTTACAACAGGCCAATTATAATAATCAGCAACAGATATGGCATAGAATAAATACATCATTAATCGGTGATACTGTGCAGGTAGGTTTTTGGTTGAGTGATGATCAGATGATGGCGGTAGATGATAGTGGCAATCCAATATCACAATTTGCTGAGATTGAAATACATGCTTTTATTTTAGAAGTGAACCCAAGTCAGATGTTGTCATAATGAATCAAAATGTTTTCAATCAAGCTCCTTATTTGCGTGTACAGCGCAATTTCCCTACAAATGACATCAAAGAATTATGTTTACAGCTGGATAAAGGATATATTGATACAGCATCAGCAGTTAATCTACGTACGATTGGGATTTTTACAGTCCGAAGACCGGCAATAACAGGCAATTCCTATTATTTGACAGGAACAAAACAACAATCTTTAAGACAAATTTTTGTTTTTGAATCAGCAGGATCAATGGCACATAATATCCTCAATTTTAATGACATTGAATTTCCTACACAATATGGCGGATTTACAGATGGCACAAAATGGTATCCATTGCCGTGGGTCGATGTGACAAATGTGACAAATCAAATTACATTCAATATTGATAACCAAAATGTTAATTTAATTGCAGGTGTTACAGCACCTACAATCGTGAAGGCTTTGATAATATTGGAATGGATTGTACAGCCGTGATATAGTCAAATTAAAGGTATTTTTATGACTTATACAACACCTGCAAGTCGAGGCCATAGCATCCCGCCAGGATATAAATATGGTCAAATTCCTCAATTTACTCCTCAAATGTTTGAGATATTTAAAAATATGGCCAATTTGGCCGGGCCAGATAGTTATTTATCTAAAATTGCGGGGGGAGATGAAGAGACATTCAGTACTATTGAAAACCCTCTTAAGAAACAATTTCAGGGCACGTTAGGAACTTTGGGGTCCGAATTTAGTGGAGTTGGCTTAGGTGCCAGAAAATCAAGCGGGTTTAAAAATGCAACATCACAGGCGATCAATGATTTTACAATGAATTTGCAAAATAAGAGACAGGAATTAATGAAACAGGCGATAACGGATTTGATGGGTTATCAAAATATGGCATTGAGTCAACAGCCTTATGACCAATTTTTAGTACCGAAGAATCCTACACAATAAGGTCGATTATGGCAAAACAAACGATGCCGGGTTTATCAGGAGGTTCAATTCTTCCTCATAATTATGAGATAGGTAGTATCCAAAAATTTACACCTGAGCAAAATAAAATCCATCAATATATGGGTGATTTATTGGGCCCATCTGGTTATTTATCAAAAATAGCTGGAGGAGATGAAAGTTTTTTTCAAGAGATGGAAGCACCGGCCTTGAGACAACATCAGGCAATCACTAGTGGAGCTGGATCAAGATTCGGGAATTTAGGATTAGGAAATGCCAAATCTGGCGGTTTTTCAATGCCATCATCTTCATTTAAAGATTTTGCAGCAGCTTTACAAGCAAATAGAACCCAACAACGCATGAGCGCCATTAATAGTCTTATGAGTGGCAGCAATGCCTATTTATCTCATAAACCTACTGAGAAATTATTGGTGCCTGAAAATGATCCACTTAAATATAGCAAATTATCATCGACCATTTTTGGGGCTGGTGGAGGGGCATTGCAAGGTGGAGCTATGGGTGGATGGCCCGGTGCTATTTTGGGTGGCTTGTATGGCGCTTATCAGGGTTATTCATCATAAAAATAGAGGTTAATTATGGTACAAGTATTACCGGCAGTTCCTAAAAAAGAAAAAAAATCATTTATGGAAAAACTTGGGCCTGGTTTCCCAATGTTTTTACAAGGAGCTATGCAATTTGCTGGGAAAATCCGTGAAGAAAAAAAAGAACAGAGAGAATTGGAAAAAGAAAATGAATCTATAAAGAAAAATTATGATATTGATCTTTCCGGTATTACTAATCCACAAACTCGGCATCAAATAATTGCTAATCAACTTATTTTTGGGAAGAAAAGCAGAGAAGCTGAAGCATCTAAGAATATTGATTATTCTTTAAACAAAGAAACACCACAAGAAAGAGAACAATTCTTTAGAGAAAATAAATCTGAGAAAATTGAACTGCCAGAATTTGGAGAGACGAAAGAAAAAGGAAAGCTTTTTTCTAAAAAAACCAAAAATAAAGAATTAGGAAATATTCCCCAACCAGAAACTGCGGGAATAAAAAGATCTGTATTTGCACCCGAACAGGTTTTACAAAAAGGAAGACAAATTGCGTCTGAAAGCAGAGCTGTTGGCGTTCCTATGTCAGATCTAGATGGCTATAATATAGCCAATCAAATGAATGAAGCGAATAAAAATTATAATTCTTCTGTTGAAGCAGATACACAACAAAGAGTTCAGGCTCAGCGACAATATGGAAATATCGCTGTTGAAAAACTTAAGAAGGTTCTTCCCAATGCTACAGATGAACAAGAAGCGATTTTTAAAAGAAAAGGAGAAGAAGCTGCCGCCACATCTACTAGCGAAGCAAATATAGAAAGAGACTTGGCGCAAGATGCCGTAAAATTTAAAAACACAATCGCAAATGTTAAAAAAAGCATCGGACCTAAAAGACTATTTTCAGGGATTAAACAGTCATTATTAGGAACTAGTAGAGATTTCGAAAAAAAGAAAAATGATATTAGAATAAAGCTAAAACCGCTTTTGGACGAAGGTCTTTATGATACATCAAGAAATTTGTTAAGCGAATTAGGATATCATCCTGAAGAACGAGAGTCAATAATTACTGATTTAGGAGAACCAGCCAGAAAAATAATAAGCCAACTTCCTAAAATGAATAAAACAGAATTTAAAGAAAATGGATCGGAAGAATATCAATTTGGGGGACCTGCATCATTTCCACAACCCGAATTTTCAGAACAAGTTCGAAAACAAATCAAAGATAGCCTTTCTAAAATAGTCACGGCTGATCCGTCTGTCAATTTGATTTTACTCCGTAAAGTTTATGAGGATAAAAATGTCGATTGGCAAACATTTAAAGATGACATAAATGATTTGATAATCGAAGGGAAATTTATGATGGATGACGATCAATTTAAACATCTTGATCTTTTGGACACGCCTCCGTTAGATAATTTAGATAAATTATTGTATGGGATTAAACTCATAGGAAGATAATGACAAGTGCTATTTTAGGAGGCTATCCGGCCTCCAGGATTCTAAATTATATTGCGAGAAGAAATCCTCATTTGGCCGATGGAATATTTGCGGCCCGTGTTGCAGGTTATTCAGCAAGTCAAATCATGAATCGTATTGCCGATGAGCCAGATACATCGGAAAAATATCTGACGGAACATGAAAAAGTTCAAAACCGTGACAACGATCAAAAAAGAAAAGCTTTGATGCAGGCTATAGCTCTTGCGGGAACAGTTGGATTAATAGGCGGAGCAGCTTATGGATATGCAACGAGAAATCAGGCAATTAGAGGGCAGCTTTTACCTGCGTTGAGGAATCAACAACAATTACCTTCAATGCAACAGTTATCTGGGCCTCCACAGCAACGTGGTTTGCCTTTTATTCAAGGTGGTGTTGGTCAACCATCTCCATCTTCTCCTTCTCCTCAAATGCCTCCTAATTCTATTCAATCTCAAGAAGGGATGCCCTCAGAAGAAGCACAGAATGTTAGAACTCCTGTCCCGATGCGCGATCCTATGAAAAATATTGATCTTGTTAAAAATTTGCGTGAAGATACTCGTCTCGAAAATATTATACAAAATAACGAATTTGATCCTTTGACATCATCTCTTGTATTAAGATCCATAATGCCCAAAAATAAAATTTCTCTTTTTGACAAAACAGAAGGAGGCTTAGAACAAGTTGTTAAAGATTATTCTGAGTATTTGTCTGAGCAGAAAAAACAACAAATGATGCATCCGACTGAACAGCCGTTAACATCTCCTGAAACAATGATGCAAGAAAACAAACCAATGCCTCCGCCTCAACAAGCACAAGCCCCTCAAGAGCCGGAAATTGTATCACGGGTTCCCGAACAGCAAATTCAGCCAAAAATCGAGCGTTTTATGCCTGAACCTGAAACACAGGGAAATCTTGCTCTTTTGCCAAAAGGACAAATTGGCGAAATTGAATCTGTTAAAAATGGTGTGGCAAAAATTAATGTTGCCGGCAGCATTCAGAATAAAAAATTAAGTGAGATTCAACCAGAACCCGAAGGCATTGAAAGAGCAGTTCGCGATATAGTAAATTCTATTCCAGAGGGTATGAAATCAACAGCTCTTCAAAGCATGGTTCATGTACCTTTAGAAGGATTAAATCTACTTTTAACACAATTTTATGATGGCAAATGGGCTTGGTATTTAGATGTGCCTGAAGATATTTATAAAAGTATCGCTTTAGGTACATATGAGCCTAAAGGTGAAGCTAAAACAGGAATAGGAGAATATAAACCGGGTGTTGCAGATTCACGAGGAGCAGGATTTCACGAACAGATAAAAATCAATCCTAAATATTCTAAGGCAAATAAAGGCAAAACGTGGGGTTATGCGACCAACGAATATGCGCTTTTTCATAACATCCAAAATGTAATAGATAAAATTTCAAAGGAAAGATATGATGAATTCGGCCAAATTAAAGTCGCAAAGAAAAGAAAAAAATCCACAATTGAGTGAAGCTATAAATACATTAAAGTTTTTTGATTATAGATTAAGAAAAAATCTCAAGTCTAGGAAGGAGATTTCCAAATAATCTTTGAAGTTTTTTTTGATTCTTTTGTAATAGCTTCTAGATGATATTCGGCAGTTCCAAATTCCAATTCTTCTTCATTCAAATTTGATAATTTTTCACAGATATTTTTTATTGTGTCTTGTGAGTCGAATTCATCCTCAATGGAAGCATACTGAATTTTTTTGAGGATGAATCGATATTTCACTGGGCTGGATTCTTTTTTAAATCTTCGAATCTTTTTTTAAGATCTTGTATAGCATCTTTTTGTTTTTTCTCTTCAATTTCTTTATAGGCTGCCTGTTTACCTCCCAAATGAGTAAGATAGAAAAGACCACCTAAAAACAAGGTTCCTACTACATAATCTGTTATACTATTTTCCTCATAATACATTATTTTTTCTCCTTAAGCAAATCGATAAACATTTCATAAAGCCTATCCGTCCGAGCTGTTTGAGATTTCATATTTTCCTTTATATCCCTATGGATATAATATGCGGCGCCTATGACTGTTATTATAATAGTAATTGCTTGTGTCCAATCCATTATTTTTTCTCCTTATTTCGTTCTTCGATCGCACATAGTCTTCCATGAAAATCTTTTATTTCTTCTTGTATACTTCTGATCAGTTGTAAAATATCTCTTCTGTCTGCTGCTGATTCTTGTCTTAATACAGAAAGTTCTGATCTAGATTCTGATCTATTCCATAAAAACAAGCCGCCTATCGTCAAAATCAGAATTAAAAATTGAGCCCATTCCATTATTTTTTCTCCTATCGTCCATATTTTTTATATAACCAAATTCTAAGTTTTGGGCGCCATTCTTCAATTTTAGATAATTCCAAAAATATCTTTTTTATCATCAATTTGGAAGCTCTATAATCGATAAATATTTTTGTAACAACATCTGCAAGATCAAGTTCGTTCCAATTAGAATTACAATTACCAAAATCAAAGGTATATGTTAGATATAATGATTGTTTCGAATTAGGAGATTCAAATTTTTCAACAATGAATTCTATAATATTATCTTGCACACAATTGAATAAAATTCTGGCATCATTTTTCTTAAAAACTTCTAAATACCCTTCGTTTTCAAAAAAATCATCATATATTTTATCCTTATATGTTTTATCCATTTAAATTCCTTTTGTGTAATTCCAAGCTGATCAGTCTATCAATTTCAGATGCTTTTATTCTAAAACGACTTTTAGGTGCATCTGAAAGCCTAAATGCTATAATTTTACCAGTTTTTATCATCTGTATCACAACTTGTCTCGTTGAACCGATCATTTGTGCAAATTCATTTACACTCAATATTTCTTCCATATTTATATCATATCATATACATATATAAAAATACTACATCAATCTACTTAAAAGAATCATTTGACATTAATCATTAATCAAATCATAAGTTTAATTTAACTCCAAAGGCAAGGATGCCTTAACAACAACAGGGAGGCAAGGATGCCTTTAGCATATGGCCTTTCAGGCTTCGTAAACGTACCACAAGGGGCAGTTACAGGAAATGGCGTTCCAGCAGCTTCATTTGTAGGTCAACTCGGTCAACAATATTTCGATACATCCACAGTTCCAGCAACCGAATATGTTTTTAATGGTCAAACATGGAATTCAGGTGGTGGCGTTCCTGCGACAACAAGTACATTTGGTCCTGTTAAATTAGCTACTTTAGCTCAATTACAGGGAGGAAGTGCACCTGCTGGAGCTATTGTTCCATTATCTAATGACGTTGCAACAGTAATCGCTGGTATTGTTGTAGGCGCAGTTCCTCCAGCTCAAGAAAGTCAAGCTGGTATTGCTAAACTTTCTACAGCTGCACAAGCAGTGGCCGGGATAGATGATTCTACAATAATGACACCTCTAAAAGTAGCGGATGCGTTAGCAGGAGCAGGTTTTCCAGGATCTTTCACTACACTGGTTACAAGTAGCACAGCAACTATTGGAGGCCTTCTTACAGCAAATGCAAGTGCCACTATAAAAACTGCTGGTACTGCATTAAATCTTGCTACAGATAACTCAGGCGATTCAGTAAATATAGGTCTTGGTACTTCTGCAAGGGCAATTCACATTGGAGATTCAGGTGCAGCGCATACTGTGGCTATAGGATCAATAAATGTCGCAGCAAGTATCACTGAACGTGTCGGAACAGGTAATTATAGTCTCGATGGCGTTATTAATTCCACATATACGATCGGTGCTAGTACTACAACAGGTACAATTACAATAGGTGGTACAGCCCAAAGTACAGGTGCAATTACTGTAGGGAATTCAAGTGCCACAAATACTCTAAATCTAGGTATTGGTAATGGTGTTAATACGACCAATATATCTACTGGAACAGGGGGTAATACACTAAATATAGCTACTGGAATTAATACCGCTCTTCAAACTGTGAATATATCCACAGGTGCTTCAGGCAATGATCAAACTGTAAATATTTTATCTGGAAATGGAACCGCAGGAAGTCAGACTGTAAATATTGGAACTGGAACAAGACCACTTACAATTGCAGTAGGAACAGGTGCCGCGACAGCTGGTAATACTATTAAAATTGGTGATGGTGCAGCTGCAAACGTAATTACAATAGGAAGTAATTCTGGTGCGTGTTCTATCTCTGAAAAAGTTGGGACAGGTAATTTTAGTCTTGATGGCGTAACAAGTTCGACATATGCATTTGGAGCTAGTACTACTACAGGTACAATTACTATTGGAGGAACTGCTCAAACGACCGGTGTTATCACTTTAGGTTCATCATCAGCTACTTCCACAGTTAAAATTGCATCTGGTGCAGGTGCATCGACTGTTACTATCGCCGAAGGTACCGCGGGAGCAAATACTGTTAGTATTCTGAATGGAAATATTGCCGCTGTCGGAACTGTTAATATTTTATCAGGTACAGGAGCTGCCGGAGCTGCCGGATCTATTCTTCATATGGCAGATAATTCTCGTGTGGCAACCATTACACTTGCAAACATAGCGCCTTCAGCAGCCAGAACAACTACAATTTGTGGAGGGGCTTCAGCTCAAAATGATACGTTAAATATATTAAATGGAAATTCAACAGCTGGTACACAATTATTTAATCTTTTCAGTGGAACTACTGCTGGAGCAACACAAACATTTAATGTATTTAATGGAAATGCCTCTTCAGGAACTCTTGTTGCAAACATATTTGGCTCTGTAGCTGCTACTACGGGAGGTACCACCAATATCTGTACCGGTGCAGCTGCCCATATACTTAATTTGGGAAATTCTTCAGCAGCTATAGCCTCTCAAGTTAATATTCAAGTCGGGACAGGTTCAACACCAGATTTTAAAGTAGATGGATTAGCATCTTCTAAATATGCAATCGGAAATAGCACCACAACAGGTACAATTACAATAGGTGGTACAGCTCAAAGTACAGGTGCAATTACTGTAGGGAATTCAAGTGCCACAAATACTCTAAATCTAGGTATTGGTAATGGTGTTAATACGACCAATATATCTACTGGAACAGGAGGCAGACGGTGCAGGAACTAACACAATTACTATGGGCAATGCAGCCTCTGTTAATACTATTACGATTGGATCTAATAATTCCACATCTGCATTATCACTAGCGGTAGGAACAGGTAATTTTATATTAAACGGAGCTACTGCAACAACTTATACAATTGGTGCTGCAACAACTACAGGTACAATTACAATAGGTGGTACAGCTCAAAGTACAGGTGCAATTACTGTAGGGAATTCAAGTGCCACAAATACTCTAAATCTAGGTATTGGTAATGGTGTTAATACGACCAATATATCTACTGGAACAGGAGGCA
>WNFD01000468.1_pt1 | contig 40008 bp, 38 predicted proteins | sample 5400491 | NCBI WGS metagenome assembly WNFD01 (sample SAMN13153343, study PRJNA577476) | soil metagenome | isolation source: 120 cm saprolite under Douglas fir tree site 2 hole 2 replicate 2 | place: USA:California | collected 2015-04-18
GGCGTGGCCGATCCGACGTTATTGCCGGTGGCGAGTGGGCAGGCGCCGAATTTCGCGGCCTATAGCGCGCTCAACGTCGCCAGCCAGCCGGCCGGCTTCTCCTACAACGATCCGGTGACGGGAGTTCGGATCTGGAAGGTCTCGAGCAGCACCGTGCCGCTGGTGAACGGGACCGGCGTCGGGCACGACTATTCGGACGGTGGGAACGAGGTGAGCTTGGGCTGGGGCACGAACAATAATACCCACACGATCATGATGTTGCCCAACGGGATCTCGGGCAACAACTACATCGTGGATTTCACGCGGGGCGTCGGCTTCAGCAATTACCGCCTGCTCACGGTGCAGCCCTTGCGCGACTTGTGCTTCTCCTTTTCCAACCTCGCCAGCCAGCCGCGCATTGCCTACATCCTCACGGGCTCACAGTTGGTGCGCTATAACACGGCGACGCTGCAAGTCGAGAACACGGGGAACTTCCCGTTGGCGATCAGCGCCTTCGGGTGGTTGCACCACGACAAGAACGACGTCTGGTTCACCGGGCTCTTGGCCGACAACGTGACCGTCTGGGCTTGGAACAGCCAGACGAATCAGTATCTCACGCACTACGAGTCGTGGACCAACGAGGGGCGACTGGAACGGGATGGGCGTTACATCGCGTTGAACGGGGGGAACAACGGGACCTCGGTGCGGCTCTGGGACCTATCCACCAACACGTTGGGCCCGACCCAGACTGACCCGACCTACTGGTTTGCGCATGTCGGCAATTTGCGTGGCGGTCTGTGGATCACCGAAGACGCCAATATCACCAACCCCTTGGCCGAGGATGTGTACTCCGTCGGTGGGGGCCAGATCGTCAAGACGCAATTGAGTTATACCAGCGGCAGCGGCCTCCTGGCCCACCATTCCGGCAACTGGGTCCAGTCCGACGCCGACTTGGGTGGCAACCTGGCGAAACAGTGGTACTACACGTCGGGCTACTATACGACCGGATCCGGGTGGTTGTGGCTCAACGCCGTGGGTCTGGGGCGCGCGGACGGGAGCGACCGGCGCCTGCTGTGCCACCATTACGACGTGTCCTTATTTACCACGCAGTATTACGCCACGCCTTGGGGCAAACCCAGCCCCGACGGCAAGGTGGTCATCTTCGACTCCGACATGAACGGGTCAGGTCGCTACGACCTCTTCGTCGCTGAAGTGCCGCTGAAAGCACCGTGAGCCGCGGGAGGCCGCTTCAAGCCCCCTGATCCATGATTCGGCTCGCGTTCTGCATCGACAACTTCCAGATCGGCGGCACCGAGCTCAACGCGGTACGGTGGGCGGAGCAGCTCAGCCGTGAGCGGTTTCACCTGACCGTCGTCCACTTTGAGGCAGACGGCCCGCTGCGAATCCGGTACGAGCGGGCCGGCGCCCGCTTGAGGCACGTACCGTTGCGAAACATGTACGGTCCGGCGGCCCTGCATCAGGGGCTCCGTCTCGCGCGGTTCCTGGCCCGAGAGCGTATTCAGGTGTTCCACGCCCACGACATTTATAGCAACATCTTCGGAGTGCCGTGGGCCCGTCTCGCGGGGGTGCCCGCCGTGGTCGCGAGCCGTCGTTGGTGGCATCTGAGTCCACGCCCATCTCAGCAGATTGCGAACCGGTGGTCGTACCGCATGGCGCACCGCGTGCTGGCGAACAGCCCCAGCGTGGCCGTGCTGCTGACGCGAGAGGAGGGGGTCCCGCCTGCCAAGGTCGTCTACGTGCCGAACTGCCTGGCCGAAGATGCCTTCCGAGCGTTGCCACCCGCGGAGCGGGCGAGCTGGCGCACGCGCCTCGGCGTCCCGGCCCACGCGCTCGTGATCGGCATTGTCGCTCGCTTGGACACGGTCAAGGATCACGCCACCCTGCTCCGCGCCTTCGCGCGTGTCGGGACGGACGTTCCGCACGCGCACCTCCTGTGCGTGGGCGAGGGACCGCAACGGGGAGAGTTGACGGGCCTGGCACGGGAGCTACACCTCGACGGCCGTGTGCACTTCCCAGGAACGCTCACGCCACCGTTCAATCTCCACCACCTGTTCGACGTCTCTGTGCTCTGCTCGGTCACGGAGGGGTTCCCCAACTCCCTGCTCGAGGCGATGGCGGCGGCACGGCCGGTGGTCGCGACCCGGGTCGGCGGAGTCCCCGACGCGGTGCGGGACGGCGAGACCGGCGTCCTCATCCCCGCCGGTGATCCCGACGCCCTCGCTGAGGCCTTGCGCGCGGTCATAGAAGCGCCCGAGCGCGCCCGGAGCCTTGGGGCCGCGGCACAGGCGTACGCCCACGAAGAGTACCGCGAGAGCCGGGTCATCGAGCGTCTGAGCGCCTGGTACGAGTCGCTCATGCCGGGCCTCCCGGCGGTGGCTTAGCACAATGTGCGGTATTGCCGGGTTCGCGGGGTGGCCGCTCCGCGCCGAGGAGGCCGCCCGCACCGTGCGCACGATGTGCGATGCGATCGTCCACCGCGGTCCCGACGATAGCGGGTATTTTGTCGCCCCGGGAGTGGCGCTCGGCATGCGCCGGCTCTCGATCATCGATGTGGCGGGTGGGCAGCAGCCCATCGGCAATGAGGACGGTTCGATCCAGGTCGTCTTCAATGGCGAGATTTACAACCACCACGAGCTGCGCCGCGGCCTGGTCGCCCGCGGGCACCGCTTTCGGACGCGGAGCGACACCGAGACGATCGTCCACCTGTATGAGGAGATCGGCGAGGACTTCGTCCTCCGGCTGCGGGGGATGTTCGCGATCGCGCTGTGGGACGCGCGCACCAAGCGCCTGGTGCTGGCCCGGGACCGCGTGGGCATCAAGCCCCTGAGCTACTGGCTGACGCCGGACGGGATCGCCTTCTGCTCGGAGCTCCGCTCGCTCGTCACGCTCGCGCGCTTCCCGCGCCACTTGGACGATCGCGCGATCGCGGCGTTCTTGAGCCTTGGCTATGTGCCCGATCCGCTGGCCGTCTTCTCCGGCGTCGCGAAGCTGCGCCCAGGGCACGTCCTCGTATGGTCCGCTGATCGGGGTGCCGCCATGCGCCGCTTTTGGACGCCGGTCGCGTCGGAGAGCGACGTGCCAGACGACGGGCAGGCTGCAGAACACCTCCGGGAGTTGCTCGCCGACGCTGTGGGGAGCCACCTCGAGGCCGAGGTGCCGCTCGGCGCGTTTCTGTCCGGGGGACTCGATTCCTCGACGGTCGTGGCCTTGATGGCGCGGGCGGCATCGATCACGCCGCGCACGTTCGCAATCGGCTTCGACGAGGCGGCGTTCAACGAGGCGCCGCATGCCCGCCGCGTAGCCGCGGCAATCGGTACGCGCCACACGGATCTTGTGGTGGCGCCCGAGGCGGACCGGTTGGTCGAGGGCGTCGTGGGCATCTTCGACGAGCCGTTTGCGGATTCCTCCGCGCTTCCCACGTACACGGTCTCGTGGCTTGCGCGCCAGCAGGTGACGGTGAGTCTGTCCGGCGACGGCGGCGACGAGCTGTTCGGCGGCTACACGCGATACGTCGACGTCCTGCGGCGTCCCACGATTCCCGCGTGGGGGCGTCCGCTGTTCCGCACGGTGGGCCGCGCTCTCCCTCACATCGCACCCGGCCGCGGCCGCCTGCTGGATCTCGCGCGTGCGCGCCCCGGGGCCTACGCCAGCACCGTCGCGCTGCCGCTCGCCCCCCGCGATGGTGGCGTAGCCACGCCCCGGCTCGTCCCCCAGGAGGGGCAGTTTGGGGACATCCTCGCGGACGCGTTCGCGGAGGCCGGCGCACGCGACTTCGTGTCCCAGATGATGCTGGTGGATGTCGCGACGTACCTGCCAGGCGACATCCTGACCAAGGTAGACCGGGCGAGCATGGCCGTGTCCCTCGAGGCGCGCGTGCCCCTGCTCGACCACCCGCTCGTCGAGTTCGCGCTCGCGCTGCCGGCGGCGCTCAAAATCCGCGACGGCGTAGGCAAGCAGGTGTTCCGACACGCGATCCGCAGTCTCGTCCCGCCGGAGGTCATGGATCATCCGAAGCTCGGGTTTGCGGTGCCCCTCGGTCCTTGGTTCCGCGCCCCTTTGCGCCATCGAATCGACCGGCTTCCGATGGCGGACGGCGGGCTCTATGACTACCTGGACCGGGCCGCCGTGCGACGCCTGGTCCGGGAACACTTGGTGCGGCGGCGTGACCATAGCGCCGCCCTGTGGCGCGTGCTCGTGCTCCACCTCTGGCTCGCCCAATTGGACGCGGGTCACCTGGCGCGGCCCATCCCGGACGCTCTGATCGATCTCCGGTTACAACGGCGGGCATGAGCATGATTTGGGCAGACGCACCGCTGGCGGGGCCGCGCTCCCGGCGTATCACTTGGACGCTCACGTTCGTGGCGTTCCTGGCGTACACGTTTATCATCGTGACCTTCAGACTCCCTGTCGCGACCGTGGTGGCGGCGATCGCCATCCTCAGTCTGTTTCTGCAACGCGACGCCCTGCGCGCCCCCCACTTTCTGTGGTTGTACGCCGCCTGGGTTGGGTGGGGCATCCTCGGGTATGCGGTCACTCCCTATCCTGACCAGGTGCGAGCGAGCCTCATTGAGCATGGCAAGGTCGTTTTGGTCACGCTCGTGGCGGTCAACGCGCTGCGAACCGCACCCCAGGTCCGCGGGTTCATGCTGTTCCTCCTGGCCAGCTATATCGTGTTTCCGGTTCGCTCCACCTTGGTGAACTACGCGACCGGCTACACGCTCTCGGGGCGGGCGATTGGCCCAGCCTTTTATCAGAACCCAAATGAGCTCGCCGCACTCACCATCTTGATGCTGGGCTTGGCTCTTGCTCTCTGGGCTGGTGCATCTCGCAGGAGTCCGTTGAGATGGATCGGGTTGGTGTCCGCCGCGCTGTGCGTCGTCACCATCCTGCTCACACAATCTCGTGGCGCGGTCCTCGCATTGACTGGTATGGCCTTGCTCACCGGCGTCGCACTTGCGCGGCATCGACCGCGGGTCCTGCTGGGGTTCGCCGCGGTCGTCGGGTTAGCATTGTACCTGGCCCCCGCCGGGTTATGGGAGCGCCTCGGAGGCCTGCGCAATGCCACAAGTGTTGAGACGATCGGCGCAATGGACCCCGAAGGGTCCGCCCGAGAGCGGTTCGCGGTGCTCCAGACCGCAGCCCGCATCGTCGTGGATCACCCGCTGTTCGGCGTGGGGTTGGGAGCCTACACTCTTGCGAACGCCGACTACAACCCGGCGACGGGGAGGAAGGATACGCACAACACCTACTTGAACGTCGCTGCGGAGGCCGGACTCCCGGGACTCATCCTTTTCGTGGCGCTCGTGACGAACGTACTGCGGAGTGCGCGGAATGCCCGCCGCCGCGCCCGGCTGGTGTCGCCCGCGCAAGCGGAGATGCTCCGGTGGCTGCAGTATGGAGTGATCGGGTACCTGATCGCTGGCGTGTTTGACTCGTTCTCGAGCCTGACGTTCCCGTTCATTTTCCTTGGGGTTATCTGGAGTGCGTCGCAGGCAACGGATACGGCGGGTCCGCCGGCGAGTACCCCCGACGCGCCACTCGGTTGGCCCGATCAGATCACGATCAACCACCGTCTTGGCGGGGGCGTGTCCTGACGGCGACCAGCCCCTTATGTCTCCGCGAGGCGCGTCGCTCGCGCCCGCCACCACCGGTCGATGTCCCTGACGGACGCGAACCAGGCGCCGCGCTGGAGCCCGTATTCGATGCACCAGCGGTAGAGCGAGATGTAGACCTCGTCGATGAAGCTGTCCGGGTGGAAGAGTAGCGTCACGACGCCGTGCACCGCCGCAATCTTATCGATCAAGTCCTTCACGACCGCGACCGCCGCGGAGGCATCCAGCTCGAGACTATTGGAAGCGAAGAGCGCGCCTTCCTGCACGACAAGGGGAACCTCCAGCACGTCCCCGCGCTGCTGAGCCTCGACATCGAACCAGAAGAACGGGAGCGAGGTCCCGAACCGCAGGCCGACGTTCCGATTGAAGCCCGCCGTGGAATCCGCCGTCAGGCCTGCCCGGGCCTGGACGCTTGGGGTGCGACGGATGTCCCAATGGAGAAAGTGCTGGCGTGTGGTCGTGACGTCCGCTCCCAGCGCGGCTTCGAGCACCCGTTTCTCCGAGGCGAGCCCCTCCCAGTCGGTCGCCGTCCCATAACTGCCGTGCAACCCCACGTCGAATCCTTCGGCGAACAGTGCACGTACCACATCCCCGACGCGGACCACTTCTCCCTGGAAGGTGCAGCGGTCGGACATTCTGTAGAGGCAATCGTACCGGCTGCGCCGCGCCGGGGGATACACGGTGAAGAAATACGACGCGGGCACGCCGTACTCGCGCTCCAGCGCGAGCGCGCAGTCGATCGTCTGCGCCGTCGACGGAGCGGAACGCACGCCGCCGAAGAGCGGCTTCGCGACGGCCCGACCGAACCGCTCGAGCCTCGCCAATCGCCCCCCCCGATCCCCGGGGGACTTCGTGAGGCTGACGCGCGCCCGTCGCAGCGCCTGCGCGGGCGTGAGATGAAGACTGAGCAAGTCCACGTCGTGCGTCAGGCACATCACGAACGGCCTGCGCTCCGGCCACAAGGGCTCGAGCGAGAATCGCTCCGCGAGCTCACTGCGGCGCTCCGCGACCCACTCATCAACCGACGGAACCCACAGTGTCCCGTTCCGGAACGCCTCCGAAAAGGATGCTTCCCAGCATCCCCATTGGTCCCGATGCGGATTCCCGAGCTCCTCGAGCCCCAGCAAACGTGCCGCGAGAGCTGCAGGGAGCGCGGGCAAATCGACGGACACTTTCCGAGGAAGGCCGATCCACGTGCGCAACGTTTCCGTCAGATACTTCTGAACAGCGGGCGACTCGAGCGTACGCGGGTTCATGGTCGCCGGCGTGCCGAACGCCTGCCGAACGGTCAACTTTGGCGGCCGGTGTAACAAGTCTGCCACACCGTGCTATGGACGGTGATAACCATCGCTTCCGTGAGCCAGCGCCTCATGACTGTGGCCTCCCTGTACATCGATCGACCTGGCACGTTCCTGCGGCGCAGCGAACGCTTGGAAGCACGCATGCCTTCGCGCTCCCAGCGAGCAAAGGGTCCCGGCCAAGTGGGGGAGACTCGGGCCCGGGCGGTGAGGGGAGGCAAGAAGGGTACCGCGAGATGAGCGACGCCGGTGTGCGACTCCCCAGGATCGACCTCATTATGGGCACGTAACTTGCGCCTCGCACCACTCCATCGTGTGTGGCATCGTGGCGTTCTGGGCGAAGCGTGACGGTCACTCGACCTCGTTCACGGCGGGAATGTTGCGCCGGGCGACCGAGCGGCTGACGCACCGCGGTCCCGACGGGGCTGCCTACGTGGGCTGGAGCGTCGGCGAGGCGCTCCCCGCCGATGCCGGTCCGACCGACCAAGACCTGTGGCTGGGGTTGGGGCATCGTCGCCTGAAGATCCTCGACCTGACCGACGCCGGTCGCCAGCCGATGAGGGGGCCCGCGGGGTGCTGGGTCACGTTCAACGGTGAGATCTACAATTACCGGGAGCTGCGCGGCCAGCTTGGTTCCCTGGGGTACCGCTTCCAGACCGGAACGGACACGGAGGTGCTCCTCGCGGCATATGAGGCGTGGGGTTCCGAGTGTGTGCGCCGGTTCAACGGCATGTGGGCGTTCGTGCTGTACGACCCCCGCCGTCGGCGCCTGATCGCGAGTAGGGACCGTTTGGGCGTCAAGCCGTTGTACTATGTGGCCACGGCGCGTGGGACGATGTTCGCCAGCGAAGTCGGGGCGTTGCTCGAGTGCCCGGGCGTGCGTCCGAGGATCGCCATGCAGAGCCTCGGGCATTACCTGGTGGATCGCCACATCGACGACTCCGCCGAAACGATGTACCGGGACATTCACGAGCTCCGCGGCGGGCACACGCTGGAGCTGGACGTCGATACGGGCGCAACACAGCTCTCCAGGTATTGGGATCTCCCTGAGGAGCCCGATCTAGAGCTGGACGATGAAGCGGTGCTCGACCGCTTCAGCGAGCTGATCGAGGATTCCGTCCGACTGCGCGTGCGCGCCGACGTGCCGGTGGCGATCACCTTGTCGGGCGGCGTAGACTCATCGGTGGTCACGGTGGCGGCGCATCGCGTTGCCGGCCGCTGTGTGCGGACCTTCACCTCGCGCTTCCCCGGCGATCCCTCCCTGGACGAGTCCCGTTACGCGGCGCACGTGGTGACCACGAGCGGCGCGCACGCTCAGTACGTGCAGCCCTCGATTGACCGCCTTGTCGAAGACGAGGTGGCGCTGACAATGCACCAGGCGCTGCCGTTTGCGTCGCTCTCCCTGTACGTGCACTGGGCGATCCTGACCGCCATCCGCGCGCAGGGCGTGCCCGTCGTGTTGTCGGGCCAGGGGGGTGATGAGACATTCCTGGGGTACGACCGTTACCACACCTCGGCCTTGCTCCACGCGTTGCCGAACGTGGTTCGGGCGGCGGCGGGGTTGTGGCGGGGGGCGCACCGCTCCGACCGTGGGGTTCTCGCGCTGGCCGCGATGGCGGTGTATTTCGCGACCCCCGGTCTCCAACGGACGGTGCGTCGCCGGCGTCTGCGCGGGGTCGTTCGCGCCCAGTGGCTGCAGCGGGTTACCCAGCCGGCCCCGGAGGTATTCGGCGACATCCGACGTCAGCAGCGATTCGAGCTGCTGTCCCTGTGCCTCCCGGCGCTGCTCCGGTACGACGATCGCACTGCAGGCGCACTTGGGATGGAGACACGGCTGCCATTCCTGGACTACCGGGTCGTCGAGTTCGCGTACCGGCTGCCGCTGCGACACAAGATTCGCGACGGGTGGACGAAATACGTTTTGCGCCGGTACCTCGCGCGCCACGGGTGCGACGTCGTCGCCTGGCGCCGCGGCAAGTACGGGTTCCTTGCGCCGCAAGCCGCGTGGACCCGCCGTCTGATCGCGACGCGGGGGAGGGCGCTCGAGGGGACGCCGTTCGCACGCGCGTTGCTCGAGGACGGTGTGTCGCTCGACCGTCTGCCGACGCGCGTTGCGTGGGACCTCTACAACTGCGCGCACTTGGCCGCCGTGCTCGAATGGGAGCCAGACGCATCGTTGCGACAGACGGGTGTGGGAGCCGCCTGATGCCCGGCAGAGGGGTGCGGGTGTGCCACCTGACCTCCGTGCATCCCGCGAACGATACGCGCATTTTCGAGAAGGAGTGTCTCTCCCTCGCGGCGGCGGGCTACGACGTGCACCTCGTGGCACCGGCCGCCGAGAGCGGGCGGGTGCGAGGCATAACGATCGCTGCGGTGCCACCCGCTCGAGGTCGCATCGCTCGGGCGCTCGTGACGACCGCACGCGTCGTCACGCGGGCGCTCAGCATCCGCGCGCGAGTGTACCACTTCCACGATCCCGAGTTGATCCCCGCTGGCATTCTCCTGCGCGTGCTTGGCAAACACGTCCTCTACGACGTCCACGAAGACGTGGCCGCCGACATCCTCGACAAAGCATACCTGCCGCGCTGGACCCGGCGTGCCCTCGCACGCATCGTCGATGTAGGTGAGCGGCTCGCCGCCCGGGGCCTTTCGGGAGTGGTTGCCGCTACCCCAGCGATCGCGCGTCGTTTCCCGGCGGCACGCAGCGTCGTCGTTCAGAACTTCCCGCTTCCCTCGGAGGTCGCGCCGACTGACGGGCCGGCATATGGGCGCAGATTGCCGGTGGTGGCGTATGTCGGCCTGATCAACGAGCTCCGGGGCGTCGACGAGATGGTGCGCGCCGTGGGAATGCTCACGCACCAGCGCGTGCGCCTCGTTCTGGCTGGACCTTTCGATCCCCCCGCGCTTGAGGCGCGCCTGCGCGCCCTCGATGGATGGCGCCAGGTCGACTACCGCGGCGTGCTCCCGCGTGCGGGCGTGCGACAAGCGTTTGCGGAGGCCCGCCTCGGGCTTGTGCTCTTCCACCCGCGCCCCAACCACGTCGAGTCGCAGCCGAACAAGCTCTTCGAATACATGGCCGCAGGCCTGCCCGTGGTCGCCTCGCGCTTCCCGTTGTGGCGACAGATTGTGGAGGGTACCGGTTGCGGGCTGGTGGTGGACCCGCTCGATCCGCGCGCTATCGCAGCGGCGATCCAGTGGCTTCTCGAGCACTCAGCCGAAGCCGAGGCGATGGGAGCCCGGGGTCGCGAGGCGGTGCGCGACCGGTTCAACTGGGCGGGCGAGGAGGCTACGCTGCTGGAGTGTTACGCGAGCGCGTGTTCGGGGCTGTAGATCGCGCTTGCGGAACCCCTCTGGGAACTCGTCGCTCCGCCCGTCCCCTCTACGCGCCGCGCTCGGCGACCTCACGATACGCCGCCACCCATGCGCCCGCGACTCGCTTTGGGTCGTGTTGCGCCGTCTGCTCGCGCGCCGCCCGCGCCAACGCGCCGAATCGCGCCTCATCATCCATGACCGCGATGGCCGCCTCAGCAAGCGCGTCCGCCGAGCCGGGCGGCGCGAGCCGTCCAGTGCGCCCGTCCTCCACGAGATCGGGGATCCCGCCCGCCGCGGTCGTCACGACGACGAGGCCAGCCGCCATCGCCTCCAGGATGCTCAACGGCTGGTTGTCCACGATCGAGCTGTTCAAGTACACGTCGTGCTCGTCATAGTAGCGATGGATCTCTCCGGGCGCCGCTCGGCCAGCGAACCTCACCGCATCGCCTAGTCCCAGCTCGTCGCGCAGCCGGCGCAGCCGGGGCTCCTCCGAGCCGCCGCCCACGAGGGTGAGGCGCGCCTCCGGCCGCTGCCGACGAATGCGCGCGAATGCTCGCAACGCGGTGCTCACGTCGTAGTTCCGCTCGAAGTCTCGGGTGCACAGCAGGCGCCGGTACGGCGCACCACGAGCGCGCCACCGGAACCGAGCAGGATCGACGCCGTTCCGGATCACCCGGGCCGTGTAGCCGTATTGCGCGAAGACCCGCGCGAGGAAGTCCGACGGGACCACGAGCAGGGCCGCGTGCTGCAACACCCAGCGCACCGCGCGCGGCCAGCGCGCGAGGTGGTCGGGCGCTTCACCCGAGTGATAGTTCACGATCACCGGGCGTCGCACGATGCGACCGGCTGCCACCCCGAGCCCGGCGCTCAGCAAGAACGACCAGTAGGCGGCGGCGAACACGTGGATTACGTCACACGTCCGGGCGGTTCTGAGCAGCCTCCCAGCGAGCAGCGTGTGCCGCACCACCGTCCGCACGCCAGGCACCCGGTCGAGGGGACGCAAGAGGCCTGGGAGCGCGACGTCGGTGCCTACGAACACCGTCTCCACACGATCGGCGGCGCGCAGCCAGCCGGCGAGGTTGGCAGCCTGCACCGAGTGCCCGCCGGGCTTCCGTCCGGACGGGGCGACGAGGCAGACACGCAACTCAACTCGCACCGCTGGGACGCCTCCTCGTGGCACGAGTCCTGCGCCCCAGAGCCGCGTTGATGACGTCGGTCACGGTAGGGCGACAAGATAACACTACCAGATCTGAGGCGACCGGCGAACGCGCCTCCCCGATCAAGTGTCGTGCAGTCCGCAACGGCGACAATCGTACCCCCCCCGGGGCTCCCCCTGCGGTTTTCCTCGCTCAAGGCCCGCCTGGGGCCCGCGGTTCGTAGTATATTGTTGCCGCCAGCCGGTGTGATGCTTTGCATTCTCGGCTGACGGAGCCAGGGCGCCCTCTCGCTCCGCCGACTCGCATGCCCTTGGAGGGGACGAGCGTGGCGCATCGTGCGGAGTCCTTCCGCCGGCCCTTGGCGCTGATCGCCAGCGCCGAAGAGTGGCTGGCCCGCGCGCTCGAGAGCGTTCTTGCGCGCCGTAATATGGTGGTGTCTCGGGTCGCGAGCGGGCGCGGAGCCTTGGACAGCGTCCGCGACACGAGCCCCGATCTCATCCTGCTCGACTACAGCCTCCGTGATCTCGACAGCGTGAGGCTCTGCGTCCAACTGCGCGAGCAGAACCTCGTTACACCCAGCACGCCGGTCATCGTGCTTAGCGCGAGCCCAGTGACGAAGGAACAGCGTACCGCGGCGCTGCGCGCGGGAGCGTGGGACGTCCTGAGTTTTCCGCTGGATGCTGAGGAACTCGCGCTGAGGTTCGAGACCTATGTGGGTGGCAAGCTCGACGCAGACCGCGCCTGGCGTGCGTCCTTGGTTGAGCGGACGACAGGGCTCTACAACGCGCTGGGACTGGAGCGCCGCGCGGGGGAGCTGACCGCCGAGGCACGCCGGAGGCGTGCGGCGCTGGCCTGCGTAGCGGTAAGCGTCGAGCCGACGTCCGACGCGGCTGTGGACGGGAACGTGGTTGGTCAGATAGCGCTAGTGCTACGCAGCAAAAGCCGGCTCTCGGACGCAGTCGGTTGCTGGGACGGGAGGGAGTTTGGCGTTCTGGCTCCCGGGACCGACCCACCAGGAGCCGTCACGTTCGCCCGACGGCTGGTAGAGGCCTTGGAGGCCGGAGCTGGGCAGGTCGCATCAAGGCTCGACGTGCGTGCGGGATACGAAGCGGCGGCTGACTTGCAGGCCACGCCGGTGGCCCCGCAGGCCCTGCTCGAGCACGCGAGGAGCGCCCTCGCCCGGTCGCGGGCGGAGCCGCCCGGTGGGGACCACATCCGTCGCTACAGGGACGGCCCGCCGTGAGCACCGGCGGCCGATGAGGCCCCAGGCTCCCAGCCGCTCGCCCTAGATCAGCGCATGACTAGCGGGGCGCCCTGAGTAGCGACATATTCCCACGCCCTTGCCCCGCAGGCCCGATGCAGAAAGACAGCGGCCTATCCACCCCCTTTGAGTCGGATACCATTTTGACATCCCAGCGCCCCCTTCGATGGAAGGATCGCCAGGAGGGGGCGATCCAACCCGAGCAGTTGAGCGGCACAACCCCCGTCCGCGATTCGACGCACTCGCTGCTTGGCCGCCGGTTTCTCGAGCTCGTGCGCGCCGAGATCGTGCGGTCCTGGCCGGCGACCCCTGAGGCTGAGGTACAGCTGCGCCCGCTCCTCGCCTCGATCGAGCGTGTGCGCGAGACCCTCGAGTCACAGTGGGAGCAGGACTTCGGCTCGCGGCTACAAGGCGCCGATGGCCTGGAACTGCTGGTCGGAGTAGTCCACGATCTGCGCTCCCCGCTGACGTCCATCCTGTTTCTCGCCGAGACCCTGCAGCGCGGACAGAGCGGCGACGTGAACGAAGTGCAGCGGCGCCAGCTGGGACTCATCTACGGCGCGGCGCTTGGGCTGAGCGCGATCGCGAGCGATGTGATCGAGCTCGCGCGCGGCGGCGACAGCCTCATGGAGCAACACCCGGCGCGGTTCTCGGTGACGGAAATCTTCGAGTCGGTCTGTGACATCGTGCGGCCAATCGCGGAGGAGAAACACCTCGTGGTGTGCCACCGGCCTCCCGTGACCGACTACCGGATCGGACACCCGCTCGCCCTCAGCCGCGTGCTCCTTAACCTCACGACCAACGCTCTCAAATTCACCGACACAGGGGTCGTCGAGATCGTGGCACGGGAGACGACGCCCTCCGCAGTGGAGTTCTCGGTGCGCGACAGCGGCCGAGGCATCGCCCCCGAGCTCCTGGGCCACCTCTATCAGCTGTTCCGCCGTGTCTCTGGAGGGAGCGGGTATTCCATCTCCAAGGCCGGAATCGGGCTGACGATGTGCCAAAAGCTCGTGCGCGCGATGGGCTCTGAGCTACACGTCGAGACGTCCACGGAGTCCGGGACGAGGTTCTTCTTCGAGCTGCGCCTTCCGGCTGCGAGCGCGCCGTAAGCGGTTCGCGCAGGCGCCGGTCTCCGTCCTACGCCCCTGACTAAGGGAACTTCACAGCAACGCCCTGCCGTACACTCGCGCCGATAGTGAACGTCTCGACCGCAAGCGCGGCACCGAGCAGCCAGGGCCGCACGCGCGAGGACACCGCTGCCGCCGCGCCGAGCACCGTCAAGCCCGTGACGACCGAATACGTGTTCACCTGCCCGACGCTCGGACGCGCTCCAAGGATGGGATTGCTCTCGCGGTAGCCGCGCCACTGGCGCCGGGCTAGCCCACGCGTCTGAGCGGCGTCCGTCGCTAGAGCGACGACAAAGGCGCTTGCCAGCGCGACATCGGATCCCTTCCAGGACAGGCGGGCGGGTAGCGCCGTTCCCAGACGCATCATCGGCGGTGGGATCACAGCGAGAGTTCCGCGCGTGAGGCTCTCGGCGCGGCTGCCATAGGCCACGCTCCACAGACGGTTATGGGCCGGGAGCCGCTGAGCGGCGGCTGCCGCAGGCGACGCCGTCAGTGCGAGCAAGACTGCAGTCAGCCGCGTCATACACGTGCGTCTCTGCAAGCCGGGTGCCGCGCGCCGTTCCCCCATCATGCGCGGCCGCTGACGTATCTTTACCGAATTCGGGGCTAGGTGGTGCCGTGTTTGCCACAGGCCTGTGGCTGATCGGCGACAATGTATCCCAGCCGTCGCAGGCCCCGGTGGAGCGGTGGGCTGGTCGGCCTCCTCACCCAGCCGGTGATGGCGCTACGGGTGACCGGCGTCTCTCAGAGCTTCGACTTGAATAACAGCAGATTCGGCGTCCCACTCGGGTTCCCCGTGATCACCCCCGCGGTCGCATTGTTCGTGATCCAGGCCGCGACGACGTTGGTCGGTGCATCGCCGAAGGTCGCCTTGTACAGCGCCGCGACGCCGGTGACGTGCGGCGCCGCGAACGAAGTGCCGCTCAAGATCATCGTCTGGTTGAGCAGCCACGTCGACTTGATATTCTCCCCCGGCGCGTAGACGCTCACGCAGGAACCCCAATTCGAAAAGTCCGCCTTGGCGTCGGTTTTGGTCGACGCCGTGACGGTGAAGGCGCCGCTCGCCCCCGCCGCCTCCAGGCAGGCGTCGCCGTTGTGATTGGCCGCCGTCGCCGCCACGAAGACTCCGGAGTTCTGGAGGTTATGCACCGCCGTGGTCAGCGCCGTGGAAGGGGAGAGGGAGACGGACAGATTCGCTACCGCGGGACTCAGGTGATGCGCGGTCACCCAGTCCACACCGGCGACGACATCTGATGTCAGTGTCACCGCGACCGGGGCCCCGGCCTCCTCCGTGTTGCACTGGGCGTAGACGCGCACGCCGTGCAGGAAGACCCCCTTGGCGACCCCGTACGTCGCGGACCCGACGATGCCCGCCGTGGCCGTACCGTGGCCCCAACAGTCCTCGCCGTCCAGACCGGCGACGTCATACACGTTGTCCGCCCGGCCCCCGAACTCGGTGTGTTGCGTCCAGATCCCCGTGTCGATCATGTACACGTGCACGCCGGCGCCTGTTGACTTGTAGGTGTACGTGCCGGAGAGCGGCAGCAAGCGCTGATCGATCCGGTCGAGCCCCCAGGGGTCGCCGTTCGCGTCCATCTGCTCGGTCGTGCTCCCTGAGGGTTGGGTCGGGCCGGCCGACTGCGGGGTCTGCTGGGTCTCCCCGTCCGGGCCGCCTTTCTGATCGGGCTCGATGTAGTCGACGAGTGTGCTCTGCGCATTGAGCGCCGCCACTGCCGCGTCCGACAGGACCGCCGCGAAGCCCTTGATCGCGCTCTTGTAGGTGTGTTTCAGCGTGCCGCCATACAAGCTGACGAGGGTCTGTGCCAGGCCGTCGGGGTCGGTCACCCCGTCTTTGAAGACGACGATGTACTGGCCGGGAACGATGTTCGGGTTGCTCGACTGCAGGATGAGATCCTGCGACGGCCGTGGCGCGGGCTGCACTGGGCGCGTGGCGTCACCGCACGCGGCAAGGACAACCAGGGCGGCCGCGAGGGCGATACGTGGGGACAATCTCATCGGACAGCCTCCAGAGACGCGTGAGCCGATCCCTCTAACCAATCGCCGAGGCTCGCAAGTTCTGTTCCGACCGGGAGGGCGAGGAGCCACGGGGCACAACGGGCGACGGATTGGGGAATGCCCGCGACGCCATGTGGCGCGGAAGCAACGAACGAGGCGCAAACGGGTATTACGGCCGTTACTTCGTTTACTCACACGGAGGCATCCCATGCGCACGGCATTGCGCACCCTTACCCTCGCCGGCCTGCTTCTGGGGTGCGGCGGATCTTTGGCCAGCGCCCAACATCCACAAACTCGCGAAGGCTTCTGGATCAGCTTCGGCTTCGGCTACGGGTCGGCGAGCTTGAAGTGTGACCGCTGCGCCGACACGACTGTCGGCGGTGTCACGGGCTTCGTCCGCCTGGGTGGCACGTTGAACCGCCACCTGCTGCTGGGCGGCGAGATCGACGGCTGGACTCACGATTACAGTCCCGGCACGGAGACGCTCGGAAGCGTGACGGCAGCGCTGTATTACTATCCGAAGCCGGCGAGCGGCTTCTTCGTCAAGGGCGGGTTGGGATTCTCGGACTATCGATTCAGCTACCAAGGCACGGTGAGCGGCGTGGGCGGGGGTCTTGTCGCTGGGTTGGGGTACGACATCCGCGTCGGTCGCATGTTCTCCATCACTCCTACCGGCGACTTGTGGTACGGCAGCGTTGGAGATCTGAAGAGCGCGGGATCCGTTACCGCGACGGGCTGGAAGCAGGCCATCGTGAGTTTCGGTCTCGGCGCCACGTTCCACTGACGGGCCTCCCGGTCCGCGGATCGCGACGGCCCGGCACACGCCGGGCCGTTTCGCGTATGTTCTAGCCCGTGCTCGTTCCCAAGCTCGTCACCACCCTCAAGAGTTACACTCGACCTCAGTTCTTCGCCGACCTGACGGCTGGAGTCATCGTCGGGATCGTTGCGCTGCCGCTCGCCATCGCCTTCGCTATCGCGAGCGGCGTTAGCCCTGAGCGCGGGCTCTACACTGCCATCATCGCTGGTTTCCTGATTTCCGCGCTGGGCGGCTCGCGCGTGCAGATCGGCGGCCCCACCGGCGCGTTCGTCGTGATCGTCTCCGCCATCCTGCAACAGCACGGCCTCGATGGACTGCTTGCCGCCACTATGATGGCGGGGGTGATCCTCATCGTCCTCGGCCTCGCCCGGCTGGGGGCCGCGATCAAGTTTATCCCCCATCCAGTCACGATCGGCTTCACGAGCGGCATCGCGCTGATCATTTTTTCGAGTCAGGTGAAGGATCTGCTCGGGCTCGACATGGGAGCGGTGCCGGCCGAGTTCCCGGCCAAGTGGGAGGCGTTCGCCCGACACTTCGACTCGCTCAACCCCGGTGCGCTTGGCCTGGCGACGCTCACCTTCGTCATCATTCTCGTCTGGCCCAAGCTCGAGCGCCGCATCCCCGGCTCGTTCATCGCGCTGATCGTCACGACCGCGCTAGTGCAGCTGCTGCACATCCCGGTGGAGACCATCGGGAGCCGCTTCGGGGCCATTAGCGCGGGGCTGCCGCGGCCAGCCTTGCCGCACGTCACCCTGCCGATGCTGAAAGGCCTTATCGGCCCCGCATTCACGATCGCCATGCTCGGCGGGATCGAGTCGCTGCTCTCGGCCGTCGTTGCCGACGGTATGATCGGTGGCCGGCACCGCTCGAACATGGAGCTAGTAGCGCAGGGCGTGGCCAACATCGCCGCGCCGTTGTTCGGGGGCATTCCGGCCACGGGCGCGATCGCGCGCACCGCGACGAATGTGAAGAACGGTGGCCAGACGCCAGTCGCCGGCATCACGCATGCAGCGACGCTGCTGCTCATTACTCTGTTCTTCGGCCGCTGGGCGGGGCTGGTGCCGCTCGCCACGCTGGCCGCGATTCTCGTAGTCGTCGCCTTCCACATGAGCGAGTGGCGCACCTTCGTGGCGGAGCTGCGCGCCCCCAAGAGCGATGTCGCGGTACTGCTGGCCACGTTTCTGTTGACGGTGCTCGTGGACCTGACGCTGGCGATCGAAGTCGGGATGGTGCTGGCGGCGTTCCTGTTCATGCGACGCATGGCCGAGGTGACGAACATCAGCGTGCTGACGCACGAGTTCCGCGATCCGGCCGAGGACTTCGAGTCCGATCCGAACGCGGTGCGGCGGCGGACGGTGCCCGAGGGGGTAGAGGTGTACGAGATCAGCGGCCCGTTCTTCTTCGGCGCCGCGGAGATGTTCAAAGACCGTGTGACGCGGATCGCGGGGAAGCCGAAGGTGTTGATCCTGCGCATGCGCCACGTTCCCGCCATCGACTCGACCGGGCTCCACGCGCTGCGAGAGCTGGTGCGCCGCAGCCGCAAAGAGGGGACGCTCGTCCTGCTCGCGGACGTGCACGCGCAGCCGGTCGTCGCGCTCGAGCGCTCGGGCTTCCTCTACGAGATCGGGGAAGACAACGTCACCGGCAACATCGATGACGCCTTGAATCGGGCGCGTGAGCACCTAGGACTGCCGGCCGTGCCGCGCCCAGTGTTCGCCACGCCGACCGTCTCTCGCGAGACGCCGGCGGGCGGGGTGCAGACGATCCCAGACTAGCGCGCTACCCCCAGCCCTCCCTCCCTCCCTCCCTCCCTCCCTTCCCCCGAACCCCTCCCGCCTTCACCTGCTGCAGACTGGGAACTTTGTGGGGATATAGTTCATTCATGAACTATACAGTGCTGATCGAGCACCAACCCTACAACCAGTCTCTCTCGGAGGACGTTATGCTGAACCGGTTGATCTGCCTACCAGCGACCGCTCTCGCCCTGGCCGTCGCCCCGGTGGCGCTGCGGGCGCAGGTGGGAATCCGGCCTGCTGCGATCGAGGCACGCACGGACTTCCGTCCCGCAGTTGACCAAGTGACCCTCGGCGGCGCGTTCGGTGGGCTCTCCGGCGCCGCGAACCTGGACCCGGCCGGCACGGCCGACTGGCGCCTGGGGTGGGCTGCGTCGGTGGATGCAACGCTGTGGCTGCATCGCAACGTCGGCGTGCGCGCCAGCGGTGGTTGGGCGCAGGACAGCCTGCGCGGCAACGCTCCCGGCCTCGTCGGACGCGGCACGTTCAACAAGTTTACCTACGACGGCGATCTGGTCCTGCGCTATCCCACCACGGCAGGCTCGGGCACCGTCATCCCCTACGTGCTCGGCGGCGCCGGCGCCATCAGCGTCCATCAGCTCGGCTCCGACAGCACCTGGACGAAACTCGCCGGCAACTTTGGAGCCGGGGTTGAGTACCGGTTCGGGCGCGTGGGAATCCGCGCGGAAGGGCGCGACTACGTCTACACCTTCGACCGTTACGGATTCAACAAGACCCAGCACGACGTCGCCTGGCAGGGCGGCGTCACGCTGTCCTTCTGAACAGGGCCGCGCGGCCCAGGCTCGCACCCCTCGCGGGTGGGGCCTGGGCTCGTCCCGGCTCGACCACTGGAGACCCTTTTATGCGCTATCTGGTTCCCGCAGGCCGAGTGCTGTTCGCCGCGATCTTCATCGCGGGCGCCGTGGGACACTTCACGCAGGCGGAGATCGGCTATGCCGCCTACCAGGGCGTCCCGTTCGCAGGTGTTCTTGTCCCCGCATCCGGCCTGCTAGCGCTGGCTGGGGGCTTGAGCGTGCTGCTCGGCTACCACGCCCGGCTGGGTGCCTGGCTGCTCGTGCTGTTCCTGGTGCCCGTCACCGCCGTGATGCACAACTTCTGGGTGGTCAAAGACCCCATGATGGCGCAGATGCAGCAGGCCATGTTCTTCAAGAACCTCTCCCTGCTGGGTGGCTCGCTGCTCATCGCCTACTTCGGCGCCGGGCCGCTGAGCCTGGATGCTCGCCGCGAGGCTGTGCGGTGAGCCTCCGCGGCGGACGGTGGGTAGCTCAAGGGGGCTTGGCGGCCGCTGCCGCACTCGGCGTGACCGCAGCAGGCGGCGGCGACCCCGTGACGACGGCGCTGCTCATCGGAGCGAGCTGTGGGGTGCTCGTCGCAAGCGGCGTCGGCCTCGTGATGTATGACGCCGCCGACGAGGAACGGGACGATCGATGAGTCAAAGTCGGCCGGCGGCTACTGCTTGACCTCAGGGCCGCGGCGGCGCACCGTTCAGGCATGAACAAACGTCGGCGCAAGGCGGCGGCTCGCCCGGCGGCCCCGCGAGGCAGCGATGCGATCGTCCTCTCCGTGTTGGGGACCGCACATGCTCTCGAGGCGCGGCTGGAAGCTGCCTTGGGTCGCGTGGGCCTGTCGCTGGCGAAGCTCGGGCTCCTCCAGCATCTGGCCGCGGCAGGCGGGCCACTCGCCCTCCGGGAGCTGGCCGAGCGTCAGTGTTGCGTGCGATCCAATATCACCCAGCTCGTCGATCGTCTCGAGGAAGACCGGCTGGTCCTTCGCCGCAGCGACCCGGACGACCGCCGTAGCGTCAAAGCGGCCCTCACTCCGGCGGGCGAGCGGGCGTACGGCAGGGGGAAACAAGTGTTGGCCGAAGAGCAGCGGGCGATCGCACGCGCGCTCACTGCCGGAGACGCGAAGCAACTCACGAGCACGCTCCACTTGCTGGCGCGCTAAGCGCCGGATCGGGAGACTCAAATGGGATTCTTCACGGAACTGCGGCACATGGGCGATTGGGCCCTGTTGGCTCTCCGCCTCGGGGTTGGGGTCCCTTTCTTGGTCCACGGCATTCAGAAGTCGGCCATGTGGAAGATGCAGCCGTCGGCGCAGCTGCCCGCGGGGATGCTCTCCGTCCTCCGGCTGCTTTCTATCGTCGAACCGTTGGGGGCAGTGGCCGTGCTGGTCGGTTTTCTCACCCAGCCGGCCGCCGCCGGACTCGCCATAATCATGCTCGGGGCGATCCGCCTGAAAGCGGTGCAGATGCACAGGACGTTCACCGGGGATGGGGGCTGGGAGCTCGACTTCACTCTGCTGGCGGCGGCGATCGCGTTGTTCATCAGCGGGGCGGGGAAGCTGTCGCTCGATCGGATGCTGCTGGGGATGTAGGGCGCTAGCTCCTTATCTGTCCCCCCCCTTGGCCAGCTGCCGCAGCACGTACTCCAGGATGCCCCCGTGTTGGTAGTACTGCAGCTCCTGCGGGGTGTCGATCCGGACAGTAGTGCGGAACTCAAGGGCGGTGCCATCAGGCGGGGTTGCCTTAACGGTCACGGTCTTGCCGCGTGGGAACCCCTCGGTAAGGATCCCAGCCAGGCCGGGGATGTCGAACACCTCCCGGCCGGTGAGCCCGAGCCGCTCGGCGCTCTCGTCTCCCGTGAACTGCAACGGCAGGATCCCCATTCCAACCAAATTGCTGCGGTGGATGCGCTCGTAGCTCTGCGCGATCGCCGCTCTAACGCCGAGCAGTCGCGGGCCTTTGGCGGCCCAATCGCGCGAAGAGCCCGAGCCGTATTCCTTGCCCGCCAGCACGATGAGGGCCGTACCTTCGGCCTTGTATTTGACCGAGGCGTCGAAGATGGTCATCTGCTCGCCATCCGGGAGGTGGATGGTGATCGGCCCCTCGGTGCCGGGCGCGAGCAGGTTCTTGAGCCGCACGTTGGCGAACGTGCCCCGCACCATCACTTCGTGATTCCCGCGCCGTGAGCCGTACGAGTTGAAGTCCAGTGGCTGCACGCCGCGCGCGACGAGGTACTGGCCCGCGGGGCTGGTCTTGCGGATCGAGCCCGCGGGGGAGATGTGGTCGGTGGTGATGCTGTCGCCGAGTAGGCACAGTACCCGCGCCCCGCGGATGTCGCTGATCGGCCCGGGGGTCTCGGGCATGTCGTCGAAGTAGGGTGCCTGGCGGATGTAGGTCGAGTCTAGTTCCCAGACGAAGCGATCGCCTCTAGGCACTGGCAGGCCGTTCCAGCGCTCGTCGCCTGCGAACACCTCGCCGTAGGATTTCTTGAACATCGCCGACTTGATCGAACGGCGCACCACCTCGTCGACTTCCTTGGCCGATGGCCAGATGTCCCGCAGATAGACGGGCTTGCCGTCCTTGCCGGTGCCGAGCGGTTGCGAATGGAGATCGATATCGATGCGGCCGGCGAGGGCGTACGCCACGACGAGCGGGGGGGAGGCAAGGTAGTTGGCGCGCACCTCCTGCTGGATGCGGCCCTCGAAGTTGCGGTTGCCGCTGAGCACGGCGCAGGTGACGAGCTCGCCCTCGGCGATGGCGGCGGAGACGGCCTCGGGCAGCGGTCCCGAGTTGCCGATGCAGGTGGTACAGCCGTAGCCGACGAGGTGGAAGCGCAGCTGCTCGAGGAAGGTCGTCAGCTTCGCCCGATCGAGGTACTCCGTCACCACCTTGGAGCCCGGGGCGAGGCTCGTCTTCACCCACGGCCGGGACCGCAAGCCCCGCTCTACCGCTTTCTTGGCGAGCAGCCCCGCGGCGATCATCACCGACGGGTTGGACGTGTTGGTGCAGCTCGTGATCGCGGCGATCACCACCGAGCCGTGCCGCAGCTCGCAATCCTGGCCGTCGAGCTTGAGGCTGATGTGCGAGCGGCGTTGGGGGGGCGCTTCGACGGCTGTCCGCACGCTGCCACCTTCCGCCTCCCAGCGTCCATTGGTGGGAGTCGGGGCAACGACGGTGGACGTCGGCTTCATCAGTGTAGGCAAGGCGTCGAGGAAGTTCTTCCCCACCTCTCCTAGCGCCACCCGATCCTGCGGCCGCCGCGGCCCGGCGAGGCTGGGCTCCACCGTGCCCAGATCGAGCGCGAGGGTGTCGGAGTAAACGGGCTCGGGCGCCTGCGCCGTATGAAACAGTCCCTGTTCCTTCATATAGGCTTCGACCAGCCGGACCTGCTCCTGGGGGCGACCCGTGAACTCGAGGTAGCGCAGCGTCTCCTGGTCGACTGGGAAGATCCCCACCGTGGCGCCGTATTCGGGCGCCATGTTGCCAATCGTCGCCCGGTCGGCGAGTGGCAGGGTGGCGACCCCAGGTCCGTAGAACTCGACGAATTTCCCGACGACACCCTTGCTGCGCAGCAGCTGCGTCACGGTGAGGACGAGATCGGTGGCGGTGGCGCCCTCGGCGAGCCGTCCCGTGAGCCGGAATCCGACCACCTGCGGGATCAGCATCGAGACCGGCTGGCCGAGCATCGCCGCTTCGGCCTCGATCCCGCCCACGCCCCAGCCGAGTACCCCCAGCCCGTTGATCATCGTGGTGTGGGAGTCGGTGCCGACCAGCGTATCTGGGTAGGCCTGTGGGAGCGAGCCTTGGCGACTTGGCGCCTTGCCGTCTGAGGTGAACACCACTCGTGCCAGATATTCGAGGTTCACTTGGTGAACGATCCCGGTGTCGGGCGGCACCACTCGGAAGCCTTGGAACGTCTGCTGGGCCCAGCGCAGCAAGGCGTAACGCTCACGGTTGCGCTCGAACTCCTTCTGCGCGTTCACTTGGAAGGCGGTCATCGTGCCGAACTCGTCCACGATCACCGAGTGGTCGATCACCAGCTCGGCCGGGAGCAGCGGGTTCACCGTCTTGGGGTTCCCACCCATCCGGGCCATCGCGTCGCGCATCGCCGCCAGGTCCACGACCGCGGGCACCCCGGTGAAGTCCTGCATTAGCACGCGGGCTGGCATGAACGCGATCTCCTCGTCGGGCACCTTCTTGGGGTCCCAGCGAGCGAGCTTCTCGACGTCCTCGTGGCGCACGGTCCGGCCATCTTCAAGGCGCAGCAGGTTCTCGAGCAGGATCTTCAGAGAGTAAGGGAGGCGCGCGACTGGAAGGCCCGCTCCCTCCAGGGCGTCAAGCCGGTAGATCTCGTAGGCGCTACCGCTCGCCTTGAGTGTGGCGCGGCTGCCGAAGCTGTTCATTCGACGGTCTTCACGTCCGACACGAAGTACTCGGTCTCTCCGAAGCAGCTCGAGGGGATGCCTTTGTGTTGGCGGTAGCTGAGCGCCACGCGCTTGCCCAGGGACTGGTTGATCCGTTGTGCCACTGTGTCGTCGCGCACCGTGAAGTAGAACTTCTCGGGGGTGGTGCCCGGGATCGAAACCATGGCGAGCTCTCCCTCCCAGGTCTTACAGACCCACCCCTTTTTGGAGAACTTCTGTACGTAGCCCGCTCGTTCTCCCGTCGAGTAGGTCCACGTGAGGCTGGACCAGGTGTACAGGACGAACAGCAGCACCGGTACGGCTACGATGCCGGCGATGATGAGTGTCTTTTTCGGTATCCGGATGTTCACGCGACAGAATCTACTCTAGGGTTGCGACCGGCGCTCATGGCGTTTCCGCCACTTCGTACACCTCGGTCCTGTACGGCACGAACCCTCGGGCCGTGTAGTTCGGCAGTGCGTTGGGGTGATCCAGCGTGCAGGTGTGCAGCCAGACGCGTTGCGGGGCAGGGTCCTGCGCCCACGCGTCGCGTACGGCGCTGGACAGCAGATGCTTGCCCAGTCCCCGGCCGAGTTCCGCTGGTACGAGGCCGAAGTACGCGATCTCGACCGATTCGTCCTCAGCCACGCGCCGCAGTTCGTACCAGCCGGCCAAGGCCGTTCCTCGATCGCCGCTGCGTGTTGCCACGTACAGCGCAATGGCTGGGTCCACCAGGTGAGCGCGGATCTGCTCGTCGGTCCAGTTCCAGCGGTCGCGCCAGTGGAAGGCTTCTCCCACGCCGCGGTAACAGCCGCGGTACAGCGCGGGCGTCGCCTCAGGGGGCGACACCCGTCGAATCGTGACGTCGGGGAAGTCACCGAAAGCCGGGCGGAACCGGCTGGGGGTCGTCAGCTCGAGATAGGTGCGGGTCGCTTGCATCCAATGTATTTTATCGCAGTCCCGGAACCCCTGTCACCATGAGCTTCCAGCACACCGAGACCGTCCCCCTGCCCCTGACGCTGCATCTGGCCAGCTACACGGTCATCGGCTTGTTTTGCGCGTTCGCCGGTGGGCTCAACCTGATCGATCCCGGCCACATCCTGCGGCTGGGCCTCCCGCTGCTCGCCCTCGCGGGCTTCAGCTGGGGCTACGTCTTCGGCATCCTCATGGCCCGCAGGGAAGTGGTCGCGCTGGGCTTCGTCGCCAGCGTCGCCTACGTCGTGGCCGGCCTGTGGAAGTTCGGAGCCGACTGGCGCCTCGGGGCTCTACTGCTCGCGATCGGTGTGTACGGCGCGATCACGCTGGGCTACTACCGCCGGCGCATCCTCGAAGGGTGAGGCGGTCACCCGATAGCGGTGGTCTCGACGGGTTCCGGCGCTGCCGGGAGTTCGACCACGAATTTCGCGCCGCCCAGCGCTTCAGAGTCCTCGAGCCAGATCTTCCCTCCCACCTCCGCCACTACGCGCTGACAGATCGACAGCCCTAACCCCGTGCCTTCGTCGGGGTCTTTCGTCGTGAAGAAGGGGTCGAAGATGCGATTGCGGATTTGCGGGGCCACGCCGGGGCCGGAGTCCTCCACTGTGAGCCGCACCCACGCCCCCCCTTCGCGGGCCTTGGTCGTGAGCTGGATGACCGCGGGCACGTTGGTGCGCACCGCGTGCTCGGCGTTCGTCACCAGGTTGATCACGACTTGCTGCAGCTCTTGGCCCAGCCCCAGGATCGGAGGGGCGGCCATATCAAGCTCCGTCCGCAGGTCCACGTTGTCCGCCCGCAGCACGCGTTGGCGGATCTCGGCGACGTCGCGCACCAGTTCGTTGAGCTGTACCCGAACAGGGTCGGTGTCGCTGCGGCGCGCCAGGCGCAACAGGCTGCGAACGATGCGAGCGGCGCGGTCCACCTCGCGCACGATGGTCGTGGCGGCGGCGTCGGCCTCCGGGTCGCGAGTGGCGCGCTTGAGCAGCTCGGCTTCCATCCGGATCGCAGCGAGCGGGTTGTTCACTTCGTGGGCGACGCCGCTCGCGATTTCTCCCACGGTGGCCAGCTTCTCCCGCGCGATCAGCTCGCGCTGGGCGCGCAACTCGTCGGTCCGGTCGTAGAGGGCCACTAGCACGTCGTCGGAGCCGAGGCCGGAGAGCACGGTGGCGGTGCAGTCGCAGATGCGGCGGTCGCCAGAGGGCTGGGCGACCACGACCCGGCCGTGCCAGGGCGCTGAGTGGGCGGCGCCGAAGAGAACCTCGGCGAACGGGGTCTCGCTGGAGGAGAGGCCGAGCGCCTCGATGGTGCGTCCCATCGCATCCCCCACGTCGCTCAGCCCGAACACGCGGCGCCCCGCCTCGTTGAGCTGCTGCACCCGGCCGACGCTGTTGACCAAGGCCAGCGGCAGGGGGCTGCCGTTCACCATCGCGGCCGCGCGCGTCGCGGCCTCCCGCGTCGCCGCCACCGCCTGGGTGAGCTCGAGGCCCCCGGCGATGTGCGCGGCGACAGCGGTGAAGTAGTGCAGCTCCACCAGCCCGAACGGCGGGGGAGGCTCCTGCACGCCCAGCTGCAGGTAGCGGACGACACCGGCCGCGCCCACGACGCCGGCCGAGGTGCGGAGCGGCACGATCATCGCTGCACGGGCGGCGCGAGACAAGTCGGCAGGAGTGTAGCTGTCGGGCTCAGCGAGGATGTGCTCGGTGTTCACGGGCTGGCCGGTGCGCACGACCCGACCGGTGACGCTGGCACCGAGCGGCAACTCGACGCCGTTCATTTCCACACCCGTGCCGATAGCCGTCACCACGCGCAACGTGTCCTCCTGCCCACGTCCCTTGGGCTCGCGCAGCGCCACGTAGGCGCCTTGCGCATCCACCAGGCTCATGACGCTCTGCATGGTGTAGCGCAGCATCACGTCCCGCTCGGGGGCCGCGAGTAACCAGCGGGAGAGCTCGATGAGGAAGGTGCCCAGGCGGCGGTCCCGCTCCAGACTGAGGCGCTGAGCGACCATGAGCGCCAGGTTGCCGACGATCTCGGTAAGCCCTTCGGGCGGGGGAGAAAGGTCGCGATCGGTGGCGACCGCGAGCTGCACGCGGCGCCCCTCGGCGTCGACCCACTCGCTCTCCCGCAGCGGGCCGGCGGCTCCGTGCCCAGCCAGCACCGTTCCCGACTCCCGCAGCCCCGCGTAGGTGAACCGCACCCTGACCCCCCCCCACTGCTCGCTGAGGATCTGGGCGGCTGCCTGCCAGAAGGCCTTGAGGGTCCGCGCAGCGGCTGCGGCGGCCAAGAGCCTGGGTACGGGATCGCTCACCTGAAAAGCATATCACCAGGAATGACAGCGCGGTACGCCGCCGCCGGAACCCAGCGCCGTTACCATAGCATGACGACGATACAGGACCAGGATCTGCTCGACGCCTACTCCCAGGCCGTGGTCGACGCCGCGGAGCGCGTGGGCCCCGCCGTAGTCAAGATCGACGTGCGACAGGCGGTCAGGCCAGGACGCCGTGGCGGGCGGGATGGTGGAGGCAGGGGTGGGACGCCCGAGCGGCCCGGCCAGGGGTCGGGCTTCGTGTTCACCCCGGATGGGTTCGTGCTGACGAACAGCCACGTGGTGCACGAGGCGACGAGGATGGACGTGGTGGTAGCCGACGGACGACGGCTCGACGCCACGCTGGTCGGCGAGGATCCGGCGACGGATCTGGCGGTGCTGCGCGTGTCTGCGGGCGCAGGGAATGGACCGTTCCAAATTGCTCCGCTCGGAGACTCCGAAGCGCTGCGCGTGGGTCAACTGGTGATCGCGATCGGCAACCCGCTGGGCTTTCAGAGCAGCGTTACGGCGGGTGTCGTGAGCGCGCTGGGGCGTTCGCTGCGCTCGGTGACCGGCCGCTTGATCGACGACGTGATCCAGACCGACGCGGCGCTCAACCCGGGCAACTCGGGTGGCCCGCTCGCGAACAGCCGGGGCGAGGTCGTCGGAGTGAACACCGCGGTCATCCTCCCGGCGCAGGGCATCTGTTTCGCGGTGGGGATCAACACGGCCAAATTCGTGGCCGCACAGCTGATGACCCATGGGAAGATCCGTCGCGCCCACCTGGGAGTGGCGGGCCAAAACGTGCCGCTGCTGCGCCTCGCGGTGCGGGCGCACGGTCTAGATTCGCGCGGTGGAATACTGGTGACTGGCCTCGACGCGAGCAGCCCCGCGGGGGCGGCGGGCGTGCGGGAGGACGACATCATCGTCGGATTCGCCGGCAAGCCGGTGAGTGGTATCGACGATCTGCACCGGCTCCTGACCGCCGATGCGATCGGCGCCCCCAGCACAGTCACCGTCATTCGGGGGGCGGAGAAGTTGCAACTGCCGGTGACGCCTACAGAATGACCGGAACAGCCAGATGACGGAACCCTAAAGAGAAACGGCGTAGGGAGAAGACGTCGTTCTCCCCCCGTTACGTCGTCTCTGCCTTAGGCTCGTTGAGTAAGTCGTTACCCGCGGATCGCCCCCAAGAACTTCGTCGGATCAGGTGTGTAGCCCGGGAACACCGGTGCCAGATCCCCGGCGCCAAGGTGGCGAGCAAGTATCTCGCCGAACAGGTCGCGGAAGTCCGTGGTCACGGCGACGTCCCGGCCCTCGAAGCGCTTGTCGGGGTCCAGGCCAGGCCATTTCCCCAGCACCTGCCCACCATTCACCGTGCCACCCAGCACCAGCATCGCTGTGGCGTGGCCGTGGTCGGTTCCGCTGTTGCCGTTCTCTCGGATGGTGCGGCCGAACTCGGACATCGTGAGCACGACGACGTCGCGCATCTGCTCGCCCAGGTCCCGGGCGAAGGCCGCGAGACCGTCCCCGAGCTCCTTCAGCCGCCCGGCGAGCTGGCCCTCGCTCGCGCCCTGGTTCACGTGCGTGTCCCAGCCGCTGACATCGGCAAAGGCGATCTGTACGCCCACCTTCGCCTTGATGAGCTGGGCGATCTGCAGCAGGGAGCGGCCCAGCCGACCGCGCGGATAGTCGGCGCCGTTGGCCGGCTGGTACTGGCCGGGGTTCACCTGCTTCAGCATCTGCATCGCCTCGAAGCCCTCCTGCGACGACGAAGCAAGGAGCCCGGTAGCCGATCCCTCGTACAGCGCCTCGAAGGCGCGGGTGAGGCGATCGCGCACGGCTTCCTGGGGCGCGCGGAGCCCGAACGCCTGCAGGTCGTCGATCGCCAGACTCGGCGCGCTGCCGGCGAGCACGCGGGGCAGCTGCGGGCCGAACGCCACGGCGCGGAATGGCGTGTTCTGATGCTCCCGGTCGTGTTGGCAGTAGCGGTTGAGCCAGCCGTCCGCCGTGGCCTTCACGCCCGGCGTGCCGCTCTCCATGTAGTCCTGTGCGTCGAAATGGCTGCGCGTCGAGTCGGGAGAACCGATCGCGTGGACCGCCGCCAGACTCTTGTTGTCCCACAGCGGCTTCAAGGCGGCGAGGCTCGGATGCAAGCCGAAATAGCCGTTCAGGTCCACCACGTCCTTCGCCGGTACGGCGATGCGCGGCCGCTCCCGGTAGTAGAGGCCATCGCCGTGCGGCACGATCATGTTGAGACCGTCCACCGCGCCACGCTGGAAGAGGCAGACAAGCGTCGGATGGTCGGATCGTTGGATCGCCGGGTAGTCTGCAGCGTACGCGGCCCGTGCTAAGAACAGAGGGTCGAGGCCCAAACTGAAGAGGGCGAGCCCTCCGGATTTGACGAATACTCGTCTGCTGATCGTCATAGGTTAGCCTTTCAATCCGACTATCCGCGCTATTGCTTCTGGAATTCGGGGCCCCCAAGCGCGAGGCCGACGGCGAGGATCCGGGCCTGCTCCGGATCGCGGACGTCCGCCAGCTGGTCGCGGATCACCTGCTTGGTGTGCGGGCTTAGGTGGCCGGCGAAGATCTTATCGTCGATCGCGGCGACGAGCCGATCGGGGTCGGCGCTTGCCGGCGCGATCGTATCCAGGTTGATCGTGACGCCGGGGAGTTTGCCGCTCGCCAGGGCCACCGCCGCATTCATGCGGGCGAGAAGCGCCCCGCTGTTCACCCAGTCTTCCTCGCGCTCGGGGTAGCCGTCGGGCGCCACGTGTTGGTACAGCGGCTCGCCGAGCCGGGCCACAACCTGCGCGAGGCGCGGCGAGGTGTCGGGGTCGGCGGCGATGGCCCGCACCGCGCTCACGACGAATTCGAGCGGCGTCTTGAGCTTCGCGTCCACATTGGGCGGCGCCCAGAAGTCGGGGCCGTGGAAGATCGCACGCAGCACCTCGCGGATGTCGCCGCCGGAGCGGTGCCAGGCTGCCACCGCGTCGTCCACGCAGCCGTCCGGCGGGTCGTCGGCGACGAAGCGTGCGCACAGCTGCCGGCTTACGTGGTGCATCGTGGCGTGCTCGCGGGCCAGCAGTTTCAGCAGCCGCAACCCCTCGTCCCTGCCGTGGCCCTCCGGGAATGTCGCGCCGAGGACGATCTTCTCGCCGTAGTCGTGGGCCCACTCGTTGAAGACGAATCCGGCTCCCTGTTCGGGTCGCTCGAGGCTCCACCCCGTGAAGATGCGGGCGACGTTGATCACGTCCTGCTGCGTGTAGCCGGCGTCCACGCCGAGGGTGTGCAGCTCCATCAGCTCGCGGGCGTAGTTCTCGTTGAGGCCCTTGGGGAGCCGCTGGAGGGCGCGTTGGCGCAGCGAGTCGGCGCGCATCATGCGCTCGGGATCCAGGAAGAGCCGGCGTCGCGGAGGGATCCCGAACTGCGTCCGGGCCTGGAGCCGTGCAGCCGCCGGGGGCACGGAACCAGGCGCCACGCTCTCGGCGTTGTCGAGGTAGAACAACATTGCCGGGCTCTCCGCGGTGGCGATGAGCAGGTCCTCGAACTTGCCCAGCGCGTTCGGCCGGATCGTCCGCTCAATGTATGACGGAGCAAGGAACCGGTCGGCGCCCTTCCCGAAGAAGATGTTGAAGTGGTTGGTCCAGAAGTCGACCATCACCTCTTCGAGCTGGCGCTCCGACAGCGCGGCCCGCACAACGGCGAGCTCCTGAAACTCGCCGGCCATGCGCTGTGCGCGCAGCGCTTCGGGGGTCTTGTCGGCCACCTCGGGGTTGGCGCGCGCCACACTGTCGATACGCAGGCGCTCTTGCCGCGCGCGCTGGGCCTCCAGGTAGACCCGGGCTAGGTCGTCCCGGCTCATGTCGAGAAGCCGGAACTGCCGTTCCCGCTCGGCGAGGACGGGATTGTGGATGCGGCGAGGGTCGAGCTGCTGATCGACCCAGCGCATCACCCCGAACCGCACGACGCTGTCCGCCTCGCCAGGACGCGGGCCGTAGGCGAGGCGATTGAGGACGTGGAATGCCGAGTCCCGGGGGGAGAGTGACCCATCGGACCGTCGGAGGCTCGGACCGACGGACTGGAACGACACCACCAGACCTACTAGGATGATCCCGACCATGCCGGGTGCGCCCGACGGTCCGAGCGGTCGACCGTTGGGCGTCGTTGGAGTTGGCATACAACAATACTGACGAGCCACGGGAGGTGAAGTTAAGCAGCGTGACCACGCCCCGTTTCATTTCACGCGGTATCCGACGGCCGCCCAAGAGCTTGGGCGCGAGGCCCGACGGCCCCCCGCAGACCTGGGGCCAACGGCTCGAGGCGCTCAAGCACGTTCCCCCCCTCGTGCGGCTCGTCTTCCAGACCCACCGGGGCTATACCATCGCGATCCTGGTGCTGCGGATCGTCCGCTCGTTCGTGCCGCTCGCGGTGCTGTGGGTCGGCAAGCTCATCATCGACGGCGTGGTCACGGCGATGGGGGTACACGCAGCCCACCGGCCGGTGGATTACGTGGCGCTGGGCAGCCTCGTGGCGCTCGAGTTCGGGATTGCCGTGGTCGGAGAAGGGCTTGCACGCCTCTCGTCCCTGCTCGAGAGCCTGCTCGGGGATCTCTTCGCCAACCGTATCAGCGTGCGGCTGATGGAGCACGCCGCGACGCTCGACCTCGCCCAATTTGAGGACTCCGAGACCTACGATCATCTCGAGCGCGCGCGCCGCCAAACCGTGGGCCGTATTGGCCTGTTCGCGCTGCTGCTCGGGACGGGGCAGAACCTCGTCACTCTTGCTTCCCTCGCGGCCGTGCTGTTGGTGCAGCAGCCGTGGCTGCTGCTGCTCCTCGCCGTGGCGGTGGTGCCGTCCTTCCTCGGCGAAGCGCATTACGCGTCCCTCGGGTACTCGCTGCTGTTCTCGTGGACACCGCAGCGCCGGTTGCTCGATTATCTGCGATACATGGGGGCGTCGGATGAGTCGGCCAAGGAAGTGAAACTGTTCGGGCTCTCGGACTTCCTGATCGGCCGTTACGCCAGACTCTCCGAGGAGTTCTACGAGGAGAACAAGCAGCTGGCAGTGCGCCGCAACGTGGTGTCGACCCTACTTGTGACGGTCGGCACGCTGGGCTATTACGCCGCCTACGGGGTGATCATCTATTTCACCGTCCTCGGCCGCTATACCATCGGCGTGCTGACGTTCCTGGCCGGCTCGTTCCGGGCGAGCCGGGACCTGATCCAGACCATCCTGCTCAGCCTCTCACAGATCTACGAGCAGAGCCTCTATCTGGGCGACCTGTTCACGTTCTTCGACGTGCGGCCTCGCGTGGTGTCCAGCCCCGGGGCGCGCGCTGTGCCAGCGCCAATCCGTCGCGGGTTCGAATTTCAGGACGTGGGGTTTCGCTACCCCGGCTCCGAGCGGTGGGCCGTTCGGCACCTCACCTTCACGCTGCCGCCCGGCGAACGCCTGGCGCTGGTGGGGGAGAACGGCGCTGGCAAGACCACCCTGGTGAAGCTGCTGGCGCGGCTGTACGACCCCGACGAAGGCCGAATCCTGCTCGACGGCGTGGACCTGCGCGAGTTCGATCTCGAGAGCCTGCGCAAGAACATCGGGGTCATCTTCCAGGACTTCGTGCGCTACGATTTCGTCATGAAGGAGAACATCGGGGTGAGCCAGGTCGAGCGGCTGGACGATGAGGCCAGGATCCGCGAAGCCGCTCATCGCAGCCGAGCCGACGCGGTGGCGTCGCGGCTTGAAAAGGGGTACGACCAGATGCTTGGGCGCCGCTTCGACGGCGGCGTGGAGCTCTCGGGGGGCGAGTGGCAGAAGGTGGCGCTGGGGCGCGCGTACATGCGCGACGCCCAGGTGCTGATCCTCGACGAGCCGACGGCCTCGCTCGACGCCCGTGCAGAGTACGAAGTGTTCCTGCGGTTCGCCGAGCTCACCAAGGGCCGCATGGCCGTCCTGATCAGCCACCGGTTCTCGACGGTGCGGATGGCGGATCGGATCCTGGTGCTGCAGGGGGGGGAGTTGGTGGATCAGGGGACGCACGAGGAGCTGCTCGGGCGTGGTGGGTTGTATGCGGAGCTGTTCAGCTTACAGGCGGCGGGGTACCGCTGATTCCCCGGCGCTCTATCGCGGGGCGGTAGAAACGACGATCGCGCCGTACAGGGCACCCTGGCCGTAAAGGCCCGTCGCTTCGCTCGGCGAGAGATACCGGGCGACCAGGACGGCACCGATAGGGATTTGGCGCAGCGCATCGCTGCCGCCCTGGGGCACGCGGTCCACGACAACGAGGAGATCGCCCTGTCCGCGCACGAGCGATGGGCTGCGGCGGAACCAGTTCGGGCGCAGGTGCTGTAACGCCGTCCAGAGGTCGGACGCCTGCACCCGGCGCAACTCGTCCGACAGAATGACATCCCCGCTGACCGGCGGCCCGCTGGTGCCCGGCCGGGAGCGGCCACCGCAGGCGGCGGCAAGGGCCAGCGCCAGCGGCAGCGTGCGCGGGAGTCGCATCTAGCGCCCTCGGGCCGTCGTCACTTCGATTGCGCCGTGCAGGTGTCCGGGCCCAAACCGCAGCTCGGCCTCCGATGGGCTGTAGTAGTGCACCTCGCTCACCTGCATGGGGTTGATTTGCCGCAGGTTCTCGGGGCCGCCGAGGCGTACGCGATCGAGGTAGATGACGACGGTGCCTTCCGCGCCGGGACGGATGGTCGACGGGGCGTTGCGGAGCCAGGTGGGACGCAGGGCGCGCACGGCCTCCTCCAGAGACGTCGCTGAGATGCGGCTGAGCTCGGCGGCGGTAATGACGTTGGCGTTGTATCTCTGGGATGGTGCCGGGCGGTCCGCTGCCGTCCCGCTGCCGGCACTGGTCGCGCCGCTGCAGGCCCATCCGAGCGCGGCAACGAGCACGAGGGAGGACGGGGAGGGGACTGGGACTCTCATGGGGCAGCCTCCGGCATACGGTGATTGCGTGAAGCTATGCCTCGCCTGCGGATTCCGCCACGCAGCCGCGACGGCAGAATGGTAGAATTCGACGTGCTCCCGTTCTTCGCAATGACCGGAGTGTCGGACGCGCTGCGGCATCACCCGCTGCTCGCGGTGGCGACGCTGTTCGGCGCCGGCCTGTTGACCAGCCTGTCACCGTGCATCTACCCGATGATCCCGATCACCGCGGGGCTGCTCGCCGGCGGGACACACGCTGCGCCCCGCCGTCGCGCAGTGGGGCTCACGCTGACCTACGTCACCGGGCTGGCGTTGTTCTACGCGGTGCTCGGCTTGGTCGCCGGGCTTTCGGGATCGCTGTTCGGCACGGTGGGATCGAATCCTTGGGCGCGGTTCGTCATCGGCAACCTGCTGTTCCTGTTCGGCCTCGCGATGCTGGACGTGTTCCCTGTCTCCGCGCCGCGGCGCCTGCTCGCGTGGGCTGGCAGTCTGGGCGGGGGGTCCTACCCCGCGGTCTTCCTCCTGGGTGCGACATCCGGGATCGTTGCCGCACCGTGCGGGGCGCCGGCGTTCGCGGCCGTGCTCACTTGGGTCGCCGCCACACACAGCGGCGTGCTGGGGTTCGTGTATCTCTTCGTCTTCTCGCTCGGCATGACCGCGCTGCTTGCGGTCGTGGGGATCTTCTCCGGAACGCTGGCGGCCCTACCGCGATCGGGCCCGTGGATGCTGTGGGTGAAACGCGCCGCCGGGGTGATCCTTCTTGCGATGGCGGAGTACTACTTCATTCAGATGGGACAGGTGCTATGACGATGCGCGGTGTGCGGTCCGCTGTTATTGGGGCGGCACTGTTCGGCCTCGCGGCCGGGCGGCTGGCCGCTCAAGAAGACGACATCGGGATCTCGCTCGGCGCCGTGCCGCCCGCCGCGCAGATCGAGGACCTCGACGGCAAGCCGGTGGACCTCGCGGCCTACGTCGGTAAGCGCCCCTTGCTCGTCGAGTTCTGGGCGACGTGGTGCCCGCTCTGCAAGGCGTTGCTCCCGAGGATGGAGGCGGCCCACCGGAAGTACGGCGACCGCGTACAGTTTCTCGTGGTCGCCGTCGCGGTGAATCAGAGCAAGGAGTCGATCCGCCGCCACCTGGCGGTGCAGCCGATGCCCTTCCCTATCCTGTGGGATACCGACGGCCGCGCGACGCGAGCCTTCCAAGCGCCGTCCACCTCGTACGTCGCCGTGCTTGATGCGAAGGGGCGAGTGGTCTACACCGGTACGGGGGCGGACCAGAACATCGAGGAGGCAGTGAAGCGAGCGGTTGGACGATAACTGCCGAGGTACGAGAAACGAGAAACGGGAGCCGTGGCAGCGTGCGCCGCTGGTTCCCGTTTCCCGTTTCGCGTCTAGTTGCCGTGCACCGAGTCGGCCGGCACCAGCTTGTTGATAGCGGCGGCGAGTTCGGTATACGCCGTCGGGTCGATTTCCCGGAATGGCGCCATCACCGTGGCGATCTTCCCATCCGGCCCGATGACGAACAGTGTCCGGTTATCCAGCTTGTACTTGCCCAGGTAAGCGCCGAACTGCTTCCCCACCACTGAGCCGGTGTCGCTCGCGAACAGGTAGGGGAATTCGGAATCGCGCGCCCAGGAGGCCTGGGCCGTGTCGACATCGGCGCTGATCGCGATCAACACCACGTTGCGACCGCCTCTGAACAGTTGCGCGTACTGATCACGGTACGCGTTCATTTGAATCGTTCAGCCACGCGTTCGCGCTTTGTAGAAGAAGGCGAGCACAACCGTCTTCCCCTTGAAATCGCTCAGGCGGATGGGCGTCCGGAGCACACCGTAGCGGGTGGCTCCGGACAACGTGAAGTCCGGAGCTGAGGTGCCGACCGCGAGCGGCTGGGGATCGGGTGGTGTCGCAGGCTGCTGAGCGCGTGCGACGGGCGCGGCAAGGCCGACGCCGAGCACTCCCAAGACGACCGACGAAGCGAAACGCATCCGGTACGCTCCCGTTGAGAACACGCCCAAGTTACGACCGCTGACCGCCCGGCGTTAGGGGCTGGCTATGCCGTGAAACAGCAGCAGGTCCGCGAGCCGCTCGGCGATGGTGCCAGGCTCTCCTCCGTTGCGGTTCGTCAGCACGACGACTGTGAACCGCCGGTCGGGGAAGCGTTGGATGGCGTTGCGGAACCCGCTTGTCTCCCCGGTGTGCCGCCAGCGCCGCTCCCCCCGATAGGTGTCCACGAACCACCCGAAGCCGTATTGACTCGACGCACCGCTCGGGAGCGCGGGCGGCGTCGTGGCGAGTCGCAGGGTCGCCGTATCCACGAGCGTGGCGCCGCCGAGGGCCTGATCCCAGCGAACGAGGTCGTCCACACTGGTGTAGACCCCGCCATCGCCGAGGGTCGCACTCGTCACGCTCTGATCGCTCGGAGTGAATCCGACGGAGCTGGGTGTGTAGCCGTACGCGCGGTTCGGCACGGTGTCCGCGCCTTCGACGTGGGCGACGGTGGCGGTCATGCCGAGGGGGCCGAAGATCCGCGCCAGCAGAAACCGCGGCAGCGGGGTCCGCGAGACCCGCTCGGCAACCAATCCTAGGAGCACATAGCCCGAATTGCTGTAGCGGTATTGCGTCCCCGGTGTGAAGTACAGCGTATCCCGGCGCGCCAGCAGCGCCAGCACGTCGCGGTCGCTCACTTGGACCGTCTGGGAGTTGGGGATCAGGTCCTCATAGTCCCACAGGCCCGACGTGTGGTTCAGCAGGTGGCGAACGGTGACGCCTCGCGTGGCCGGCGGCAGTTCGGGCAGGACCTCGCGCACCGGTTGGTCGTAGCCGAGCTTGCCGTCGCGGGCGAGCAGCATGATCCCCATGGCGGTGAACTGCTTGGTGAGGGAGGCAAGGCGGTAGTCGGTCGCGGACGTCGCGGCAACATTGCGGCCGAGGTCCGCCATCCCATACGCGCGGCGCAGGATCACACGTCCGTCCTGGATGACGACGATGCTCGCGCCGGGCACGCTCGGTCCCGTGTAGTCGGCGAACAGCGCATCCACCACCGACAGGTCGCGGCCGCCGGCCGCGCCTCCGCTGGCGCAGCCATCCAGGAGCATGAGGAAGGGCAAGAGCAGTCGTGCCGCGGTCACCGAGCGGCGCGCGACCTCGATCAGATTCGCAAGCGGAGCAGCGCGACGCCGCCGGCCAGGGCGAACATTGCCACCCAGCACGCTATCACGATTCCGAGGCAAACGATCATCCGGAGGCCCTGCGGCTGGCGAGCGTCGGTGGCGAATTGACGGCACCCGGTGATGCCGGCCCCGGCGATCGCGAACGGGATCGCGCCTCCCAGCGTGAGGAGGGGGATGATCCCGATCGCCACATAAAAGATGTAGCGCCAGGGCGGGTACTCCCTCGAGCTGCCGACGGCGAGCTCCGCGTCCTCGGCTTTGATAATGGTGCGCGCCCTGCAGCTGGGCGATGGCGGTCACCCGGGCTAGGTGCGGGTCGGCTACGTCTGTGACGCTCGACCCCTGCGGCCCTCGCCCGGTGGGGGAGGGTGGGGGCGATGGCGCGGAGGGCGGAGGGACGGTGGGGCGTGCCGCGCCGGGAGTCCGCTTCGCCACGTCGACGAGGGACCGGAGGCTTTCGAGACTTCCCCCGGTCTGCCCGAGGATCTCCAGCTGGACGCGCTCGCGCTCGCCGGGCGTGCCGGTGAACAGGTTGAGCGTCTTGAAGGCAGTCGTGCGGTCGGAGCCGGCAAACTGGCGCTCGATCTCGGCCAGCACGTCTTGCCGCGTCGCCATGGCTCGCGAGGGTTAGGTCGGGAACCATAGGATTGGAAGTCGCACCGGGAAACGCAAGAGGGGTCAGGAACGATGTTCCTGACCCCAGGTGACTGCGTGACTACTCGCTTCAGGGTTTCTTTGCACTGTCCCCCTGCTGCCGATCCCGGCGCACATCTCTGCGGTCACGCCGCACGTCGCGGCGGTCCCGGCGCGTGTCACGCCTGTCCTGTCGCACGTCGCGGCGGTCCTGACTCAGGTCGCGCCGGTCGCTGCGGATGTCTCGTGGCGAAGTGCCATTGCGCCGGTCTTGGCTCAGGTCGAGGCGATCCTGCCGGACGTCCCGCCTGTCGTGGCGGATGTCCCGGCGGTCGCGGCGTACGTCGCGGCGGTCCTGCCGGACCTCACGTCTGTCCTTGGCTGAATCCGCCTGTTGAGCCCGGACGGCGGCGGGTGCACCCAAGGCGAGGGCGAGGGCGATAAAGAGAGCGGGACGACGTCGCATAGTTGATCCTAGGTCAAAGGGTCACCCATAAGACCCGGCTGAGGGGTCGGACGTTAACACGGGCCGCAACTCGTTGTGGAAGCTGGGGCTGCCAAGGCGTTACTGCAACAAGGCCGCTAGATTCCACCGCTCATGCCCGCCTCCCGCTCCCGCCTCGGCGTCATCTTCTTCACGGTCCTCGTCGATCTGATCGGGTTTGGGATCGTGCTTCCGATCCTGCCGATGTACGCCCAGCGGTTCGGGGCGCAGGGGATCGGCTACGGCGCCCTGGTGTTCGTGTTTTCGGCGATGCAGTTCCTCGCGACGGCGCTGCTGGGCCGACTGTCCGACCGGATCGGCCGCCGTCCGATCCTGCTCACGACCATGGTCTTCAACGCCGCCGGATACGCGCTGTTCGCGTTCGCCCCTTCATACGCCGTGCTGTTCGTGGCGCGAGTGATCTCCGGCTTCGCGAGCGGCAACATTTCAGCAGCCCAGGCCTACGTCGCGGACATCACATCACCGGCCGAGCGGGCCCGCGGCATGGGGACGATCGGCGCGGCATTCGGGATCGGGTTCGTCGTGGGTCCGATGATCGGCGGGCTGGCAGACCACTATGGCGGCCATTTGGCGCCGGGCCTCATCGCGGCCGGGCTGTCGGTCGCCAACTTTTTCTCCGCGAGCGCGATTCTCCGCGAGTCGCTTGCGCCCGAGCATCGTACCAGGCGCCCGGTATTCGATTTCGGCCACATGGGAGAAGCACTCGGGCGCAGGCAGCTACGGCCGTTGATGCTCGTGTGGCTCATCGCCCCCTTTGCCTTCGCCGGCTATACGGTTGCCCTGCCGTTGCACGTGACCCGGGCGTTCGGCTGGGGAGCCAAGGAGCTGGGCTGGCTGTTCGTCGTGATCGGTGCGATCGCGGCGGTGGTGCAGGGGTTCCTGTTCGGCAAGCTCGAGCGGCATACGGGCGCCCGCGCGCTGCTCATCACCGGGCTGTTCGGGATGGCCCTGAGTATCGGTGCGGTGCCCTACGCCGGCACCGGTCTGCTGCTCTACGCCTGGACCGTGCCGCTCGCTTTCGCCAACAGCCTGTTCGCCCCGGCGGCATCTGGGCTCGTCTCCATCTACGCGGATCGCCGGGAGCAGGGCACGATCCTCGGGGCCGCGCAAGCGTTCGCCGCACTGGGCCGCAGTGTCGGCCCGCTCGCAGCCGGCTGGGCCTACGACGGTTTCGGCTCGCGCCCGACGTTTCTGCTCATGGGGGCAATGATGGGGCTGGGAGGGCTGGCGAGTTTCGCGCTGGAGCGTGTTCCGCAGACTGGCGCGGCGCCGCCTCCCTAGAGTTGGTGCGAAAACGAAGCGCCCCGATCGACTGCGTCGGGGCGCCTCGGCAAGATCGCCACAGCGCTCGTCACACCTGAACGCGGGCCTCCTCCGGCCCCCAGATTCTGTTCTTGCGCGTCTCGGGCATCAGGAACAGGCTGAGCACGAACGCCACTGCCGGAACAACGATGGGATAGATCAGCGCACGGCCCAGGCTGTGGGTGGACACGTACGCCGCGGTCGTAATGACCGGCACTAGTCCACCGCCCCAGCCGTTGCCGATGTGGTAGGGCACCGACACCGACGTGTACCGGATGCGCGCCGGGAAATACTCAGCGAGGAACGCGCCGATCGGGCCATACACCATGCCGACGTAGCACACCATGACCGCCACGATCAGGATCGCCACTGGATAGTTGACGTTGACCGGGTTCGCGGCGTTGCCGAGGGCGGTGTACAGCGGGTAGTAGGTTACGGCCGCGAGGAAGAACCCGGCAAGGATGATCGGTTTGCGGCCGATGCGGTCCGAGAGCCACCCGAAGAAGATGAGCGACGGCGCGGCGATGAGCAGCGCGGCGCCGGTGATATAGGCCGGGTGCAAGACGTCCGGCTTCT